>Ga0114922_10000280_pt1 | contig 49164 bp, 29 predicted proteins | sample AartaG_FD_100975 | JGI IMG/M metagenome (GOLD analysis project Ga0114922, IMG submission 100975) | Deep subsurface microbial communities from Aarhus Bay to uncover new lineages of life (NeLLi) - Aarhus_00045 metaG | ecosystem: Environmental > Aquatic > Marine > Oceanic > Sediment | place... | reverse complement strand
GGCGGCGTTGAGCTGGATTACCTCGACATCATAGGGTACGACATAGACCTCCACGACGTGACGACCTCCGGCTATCAGTATTATGATGCCGGCGGCACGATCACCCTCCACAGCACGTACGACAGCACCACGGCCGGGACCGTTGGCTTCGACGGCGCCGTGGACCTCGACGCGGATACCTACGTTTACACTGCGGGGGCCGACGGCGACGACGTCCGCTTCTACGGCACGGTCGACGGCGGATACTTCCTGGAGATCGACGCCGGCCCGGATGGCGACGTTGCTATGGACGATGCAGTGGGCGGCGGCACCGAGCTGGATTACCTCGATATCATAGGATACGACATAGACCTCCACGATGTGACAACGTCGGGCTATCAGTACTACGAGGCCGGCGGCACGATCACCCTCCACAGCACTTACGACAGCACCACGGCCGGGACCATCGACTTCGACGGCGACGTTGAGCTGGCCGCGGATACCTACGTCTACACCGCGGGCGGCGACGGCGATGACGTCTATTTCCGCAGCACGGTCGACGGCGGATACTTCCTGGAAATCGACGCCAGCCTGGACGGTGACGTTGCTATGGACGATGCCGTGGGCGGCGACGTTGAGCTCGACTACCTCGATATCATAGGATACGACATCGACCTCCACGACGTGACGACCTCCGGCTATCAGTATTATGATGCCGGCGGCACGATCACACTCCACAGCACTTACGACAGCACGACGGCCGGGACCATCGACTTCGACGGCGATGTGGAGCTGGCCGCGGATACCTACGTCTACACCGCGGGCGGCGTTGACGATGACGTCTACTTCCACAGCATTGTCAACGGCGGCTATGACCTCGTGATAGACGCCAGCTCCGATGGCGACGCCTATATGGAGGATGCCGTCGGCGGCAGCGACCCGCTTGCCAGTCTCGACATCACGGGATACGACATCTCACTGTACGACGTGACCACGACTGGCTTCCAGGACTACGAGGCAGATGGGACGATCACGCTGCACAGCACGTACGAAAGCACGACTTCGGGGGCCATTGAATTCGACGGTGACGTGGTGCTGGATGACGACACAGAGGTCTACACTACGGGCAAGAGCGGCGCCGACGTTTATTTCCGCGGCACGGTCGATGGCGAGTACGCCCTGTTCATCGACGCCAGTGGCGGCATTGTCACGGCTGGACAGGGTATTGGGTCGCTGATTGTGGGAATGCGTCTGGGCGGCGACGTCTATATGGACGATGCCGTCGGCGGCAACGATCCTCTCGAAAGCGTGGAAATAATCGGAAACGAAATCTTCCTCCACGACGTAACGACCACTGATTATCAGGACTATGAGTCGTGGAAGGGTATGGGCACGATTACACTCCACAGCATATACGAGAGCACGGTTTCGGGCACCATCGAGTTCGACGGTGACGTCGAACTGGCCTCCGATACGGAAGTGTACACTGCGGGCGATTTCGGTGATGACGTCCTCTTCTACGGCACGGTCGACGGCGGGTATACGCTCGACGTTGACGCGGCAGACGGAAACGTAACCATGGACGACGCCGTCGGCGGCGACGAAGCACTCGCCAGCGTGGACGTTTCGGCCTTCGATATCGAACTCCATGATGTGACGACGACGGGATATCAGGACTATGCCACAACCGACTCGGACGGCACAATCGGCCTCAACAGCACGTATACCAGCACGACCGACGGATACATCATGTTCGACGGCGTGGTGGATCTGCGTGCCAACACGGAGGTCCGCACTGCCGGCAACACCGGCGACGATGTCGATTTCATGCACGGCGTCAACTTCGAATACGCTCTGCTGGTCGACGCCGGCAGCGGCGGCGACGTGACTATGCACGTTGACCTCGTCGCAGATCCGCTTGCCAGCCTCGATATCACGGGACACGACATTTCCCTGCAGGACGTAACGACCACGGGCAGTCAAGATTACAGCGCCTCCGGAACGACTACGCTCCACAGCATGTATGTTAGCACGGACGGCGGGCACATCGAATTTGACGGCGACGTGCAGTTGGGGTCCGCTACGGGAGTGTTCACCGCGGGAGCCCCCGGCGACAACATCGCCTTCACCGGAGCGGTTGACGGATCCGAGACCCTCACGCTGGATGCCGGCCTGGGCGACGCGGCAATGGGAGGACCCGTCGGCGGCAACGAGGCACTCACCAGCCTCACGGTAACGGCTCAGAACATCGACCTTGCCGACGTTACAACATCAGGCAATCAGGATTACAACGCCGCGGCGGCCGGAACAATCACACTCAACAGCACGTATACCAGCAACACGGCCGGAGACATTAATTACAACGGCAACGTGGCGCTGGCTTCCGGCGTGGATGTCTATACTGCCGGATCCCCAGGCGACGACGTTGACTTTGCCGGCACCATCGACGGCGGAGGCGATCTCAGGATTTACTCCGGCCTCAGCGGCGACGGCAGCGGAAGCGGAGATGTTACTTTTGGAGGCGACATCGGCCTCGAAGAGAGGCTGGGCGTGTTGGAAGTGCACACCATGGGATACATCGAGTTCAGCTCTTCCGTTTTGACGAGCGGCGTTGCACTGATGCCCGACGGCCTGCCTGCGGTCCCCCTTGTGGCCAAGATATTCAAACGCGCCATCGGCGATCTGCTCTTCGACACCGGCGGGGGCAACTTCGTGATGGGCCAGAACTCCAAACTGAGTGTCTACGAGGGTGATCTGACCATCCGGACGCAAGGCGGCGACCTCCAACTGAGCGATCTGGCCGTAAACGGCGCTCTTACGGTTGATGCCGGCGCCGGGACCATCACTTACGTCAGGCGCCCCAGGGCCGACGTTCTTTACTCCAACGGGGCCATAGTCACCGATTACGGTCTCGATATCGTGGCAAACGGCATAATCAACTTCTCCTCAGGCGCCACCGCGACGATGGGGATCGGCAACAACCCCAGGTTCGGGTCGACCACCACGGAGATCTACGGTGTAGGGCCTTACCTCAGGGTGTTGATGCGCGTCTTCCCGAATCTCCGTCTGGAGGTCGTACCTCTGCAGCAGATCGGGAGTATCGTGGATGCCATGGCCAGGGGCACTACGTTTGAGGATACCCCCGAAGTGATGGCAGGCGACTCGCCGCAGGAAGAAACCCAAGTGCCGGTGAAGGCCGGGCTCGGAAGCTCATTGATAAGGCAGTTGCAGGAGCTCGGCATTTATACAAAGATGCCGGAAGATACCTCCTTCGCGGAAATGGTCAGCGGATTCCGTAACGACATACCGTGGGTCACCACTTTCCTCGGCGCGGGAATCGACATGAACGCCGAGGATCTCGACGCCCCCGAGCGAAGAGTCTCGGCCAAGCGACTTGATGCCGACGTCGCTCTGCGGGCGCTTGGGGTCTACCGGGATATCTATAGCCGTGAGGGCCTGTGTCGGGAAGCTTTGCAAGACGCCCTGACCGGTTTCTCAGAAGAGGCCCCCGCGGTGAAGATCGCGTATTCCGAGGACGACTCCGCTGCTTTCGCTGCTTCGTTCATCGACTACCTGGCGAGAAACGACAAGAAGGAAGCCGAATGGTATCTGAAGAAGATATACGATCTATTCGTCGACTGCCGACTCCTCGGCCTCAACGAGGCGCTCGAATTGCCCGATGCGACAGTCGTGCAGTTGAGGCCGATCCTTGATCTGGACGTCGTCGGGCGCCCCCTTGGCCTCGACAGGCTGACAGAAATTGTGAAGGGCGTAGGCGAAAGGGTCGAGCCGATAGCGATCGGCAAGCCGGAGGTGCCGGAAACGCCCGAGCCGTAACCGTGACTGCAGGTGAATTTGCCATGAGCACAATAGACATCGAAAGTCTGCTTGGTGATATCTCGCCCGAGGCACCATGCGGCGAGAACCTCGAATACGACCCCGATTACCTCAGGCTCGAGAAAGAGTCGAAGGGCACGCCGGCCGTGTACAAGCCGGGCGAGCAAGAGCCGGAAACACCCGCGGAAGAGCCTAATTGGAACGATATTCGCGACCTCTGCCTGGAATTGATGTCGAGGACCAGAGATATCGGCGTAGCGATGTACCTTGCCGTCGCACTGCTGAAGGTGGAGGGAATCCCCGGCCTTCGCGATGGCCTGGCACTGCTCAGGGGGCTGGTTGAGCGCTTCTGGGAGCACGTGCATCCGGAGCTCGACCCCGACGATCTGGACCCCATGCAGAGGGCCAACCTGCTGTTGTCCCTCTCGCCGCCGCCCGAGTACGGCTACCAGGATACCTTCAAGTTCAAACAGACCCTGTGGGAGGCGCCGCTTTGCGCATCGAGCCGCGGGGTAAACGTGAGCTTCCGGGATATTCTGATCGCCACCGGGGAGATCAACGCACCCGCCACGGGGCCCGCCCCGATGGAGATGGCGGTCATCAATGAAGTGTTTGGGGATTCGCCGGCCGAAGATCTTCAGGCGACGGCCGGTGCCGTGGATGAAGCGATCGAGAACGTCGACGGCCTCCACGCCGCCTTCGAGGCGCAGGTCGGCGTGGGCAACGCTCCCGATATGACCGACTTCAAGCGCGAGCTCGGGCGGATCCAAAAGGTGTTCCGCGAGCAGTTGGCCAAGCGGGGGTATGGGGCTGCCGGGTCCGACGCCGCGATCGGGGCGGTAGCCACCGAGGCGGCCGAAGCGGGTGGCGCCGCCGGCGAAGCCCCGGGCGGGCTGTCGCTATCGGGCGAAATACGCAACACGGAACATGTCCTGTTGGCGCTCGATAAGGTCTGCCGGTATTACGAGCAAAACGAGCCATCCAGCCCGGTGCCGCTGCTCGTGAAGCGGGCACAGCGGCTGGTCTCGAAGAACTTCTTGGAGATCATCCGGGATCTTTCGCCCGACGCAATGCGAGACATAGAGACCATCGGGGGCATTACCGAAACCCCGTCCGAAGAGTAGCTTATTACTGTTTCTTGTTCTGTTGCGAGAAAGGAACCATTATGGCAAAAGGTAAAGCTAGTAGTCAGAAGTTCATCGCCCGTAACCGTGCCCCACGGGTGCAGATCGAGTATGATGTGGAACTCTACGGGGCGGAAAAGAAAGTCGATCTTCCTTTCGTGGCGGGCGTGCTGGCCGATCTGTCGGGCAAGGCAGAGGATCAAGAAGCGGTTGCGGACCGGAAGTTCCTCGAGATCGATGTGGATAATTTTGACGCGCGGCTCAAAGCAGCCAAGCCTCGTGTTGCATTCCAGGTGCCCAACACACTTACGGGCGAGGGTAATCTCAACATCGACATAACATTTGAGAGCATGGACGATTTTTCCCCTGCGGCCGTTGCCCGCAAGGTCGATGCGCTCAATAAGTTGCTCACGGCGCGCACTCAGTTGAAAAACCTGCTGACGTACATGGACGGCAAAGGCGGGGCGGAGAAGCTCGTTGCGGATGTCATGAACGATCCCGCGTTGCTACAGGCTTTGGCATCCGCGCCCAAGCCCGACGACGCGGCCAGTGATGAGGAGGAATAAGCCAATGCCTGAAGAGAATGTGGATGCACAACAGCAGCCCGAGCAGACCGTTGCGTCAGACGAGCAGGTCAGCGAGTTCAAGGGATTGCTGGAAAAGCAATTCAAGCCGAAGTCCGACAAGGCCAAAGAAGCTGTGGAAAACGCGGTCGGCACACTGGCCCAGTGGGCCCTTCTCGAAACGGCCCTCATTTCCGACGACGCGGTCAGGTCTGTCGAAGCGATCGTAGCCGAGATAGATCGGAAGCTCTCGGAGCAGATCAATCTGGTCCTGCACCAAGCAGACTTCCAGAAGATCGAGAGCACCTGGCGCGGTCTCAATTACCTGGTCAGCAACACCGAAACCGACGAGACGCTGAGAATCCGCGTCATGAACGTTTCCAAGAAGGATCTGGCCAGGACGCTCAAGAAGTTCAAGGGGACAGCCTGGGACCAGAGCCCGTTGTTCAAAGGGGTCTATGAAGAGGAATATGGTTCTCCCGGCGGGGAGCCGTACGGGTGTTTGATCGGCGACTATTACTTTGATCACAGCGCGCCCGACGTGGAGCTCCTCAGCGGGATGGCTCAGGTTGCGGCGGCCGCGCACGCGCCGTTCATCGCTGCAGCCAATCCAAGCCTGTTGAACATGGAATCGTGGCAGGAGCTCAGCAACCCGCGGGACCTCACGAGCATTTTTAGAACGCCCGAGTACGCCCAGTGGCGTTCGCTGAGAGAATCCGAGGATTCGAAATACGTAGGCCTGGCGATGCCCCAGTTCCTGGCGCGAATGCCATACGGGGCAAAGACCAACCCGGTCGAGGAATTCGGCTTTGAGGAAGATACCGAAGGGGCCGATCATTCCAAGTACACCTGGTCCAACGCTGCCTATGCCATGGGAGCAAACATCACCAGATCGTTCAAGATGTTCGGGTGGTGCTCCCAGATCCGCGGCGTGGAGTCGGGAGGAATGGTCGAAGGCCTGCCGGTGCACACCTTCCCGACGGACGACGGTGGCGTAGATATGAAATGCCCCACCGAGATCGCCATCACCGACCGCAGAGAAGCGGAGCTGGCCAACAACGGCTTAATGCCGCTCTCGCACTGGAAAAACACCGACTACGCCGTGTTTGTCGGCGCCCAGTCGTTGCACAGGCCGGCGGAATACGACGACCCGGATGCGACGGCAAACGCAAAACTCGGGGCAAGGCTGCCTTACCAGTTTGCCACGTGCCGGTTTGCCCACTTCCTCAAGTGCATTGTCCGCGACAAGATCGGCTCGTTCAAAGAGCGCGCCGACATGGCAACGTGGCTCAACAACTGGATCATGAATTACGTGGAGCCTGATCCGGCCAACGCCACGGAAGAAGCGAAGGCCAAGCGGCCGCTTGCAGCGGCGGAAGTGGTTGTCGACGAGATCGAAGGCGACCCGGGCTACTACTCCGCGAAGTTTTTCTTGAGGCCGCATTACCAGCTTGAAGGGCTCACTGTATCCCTCCGACTGGTATCGAAGCTGCCTTCGGTCAAACAAGAGTAGTGAACGGGATTTTGCGGGTCGAGGTGAAGCAAGTTGAGGATTGCTCCTCAGCCATCTTGGGCTGCGCCATAATGGCATCGGGTGGCCCCAAAGGGAGCCGTTAGAAAAGGAGATTTAGAAATGGCATACGATGCGTATTTGCAGATCGACGGCATCAAGGGCGACAGCGCCGACAGTGTGCATAAGGAGTGGATCGAGGTGGAGTCTTATAGTCACGGGCTCGCGCAAGCCATAGGAGGCTCCGCAAGCGCCGAGGGAGCACACGCGGGGGGCAGGGCCGACCATCAGGATTTCGCGATTACAAAAAGGCTCGACAGCGCTTCCCCTCTTCTGGCCCTGTACTGCTGCAACGGCAAGCATATACCCAATATCAAGATGGAGTTGTGCAGAGCGATGGGCGAAAAGACGACCTTCATGGTCTACGACTTCAGAGATTGCATCGTCGCCTCGTACTCCCCTTCCGGGACCGCCGACTCAGAGGACCCGATCCCCATGGAAGAGATAAGTTTCCGCTATGGGGAGATCAGATGGTCGTACACGCAAACCGATCCCACAGGTGGCGGAAAGAAGGGAGCCGCCATCAAGGCCGGCTGGAGCACTCGGGAGAACAAACCCTTATAATGTCGATGCAGCGGCGACGGGTCCTCGGTGGGCCTGTCGCCGCGTTCTGTCAGTATTCGGATGGCCGCGCAAAACGCGCTCAGGGGGTTGCCATGCAATCAGAAGAACTGCTGCGTCAGAATCGCCCCGCCGAGGCTTTGAAGGCGCTCCAGGGAGAGATCCGTGAGGCCCCGGCCGACGCGAAGCTCCGTGTTTTCATGTTTCAGTTGCTTTGCGTGCTGGGAGATTGGGACCGGGCGCTCACACAGCTCAATGTGGCCGCCGACCTCGACGCGAGCAAGCTTCTGATGGCCCACATCTGCCGGCCCGCCCTCGCTTGCGAGGCACTAAGGGCCGAAATCTTTGCCGGCCGGCGCTCTCCGCTTGTCTTTGGAGAGCCCGAACAGTGGGTGGGATTGATGGTCCAGGCCAACCAGTTGTCGGCGCAGGGCGAACACGCCGGGGCACAGGAGATCAGGGACCGTGCCTTCGAGGCAGCCCCGGCCGTTTCGGGAACCATCAACGGGCAGGGGTTTGAATGGATCGCCGACGCCGACCCCCGCTTGGGCCCGATCCTCGAGGTCATTGTAGACGGACGTTATTACTGGATACCGTTTCCTGCCATTCACCGGATCAACATGGAACCTCCGGCGGATCTGAGCGACATGATCTGGGCGCCCGCACATTTTACCTGGGCCAACGGCGGGGAAGCCGCAGGGCTGATCCCAACGCGGTATTCCGGGTCGGAGTCGAGCGCCGACAGTGCAATTCAGCTTGCCAAGAAGACCGAATGGGCCGAGCCGGCCGGCGGCGGAACCACCGTAGGCCTCGGACAGCGCATGCTTGCAACGGATCTGGGCGAGTTTCCTATATTGGAGACGCGCGAGGTCGTTTTGGGTCAGGTTGGGCAGGGACCACAAGCTGGAGAACAGCAAGGTGGCTAAGCTCGCGCCTACAGACCGTTTCCGGCCGTGCGTGTTGCACCGCCTGAGAGACGACAAGCCCGAAATACAGCAAAATACACCCGGCCGCGGGGTGTCGCTTCGAGAATACAAGGAATCGGTGCGCGAGGATCTCGACTGGCTGTTCAGTTGCCGTTCCAATCCCGCAGACGATGAGATGGAAAGTTTTCCCGAGGTCGCGCGCTCGGTGCTCAACTACGGCATCCCCGATCTGGTCGGGCTGGCGGTATCGACGATCAGCCCCGCCGAGATCGAAGCGCAAGTGCGCCGTGCAGTGCTGCACTTCGAGCCGCGCATTGTCCCCGAGTCGTTGTCGGTCAGCGTTATTGCCGATCCGGAGTCGATGGACAACAAGGCCATCTCATTCGAGATCAGGGGTGAGCTCTGGGCCGAGCCCATACGCGAGCCGTTTTGCGTAAAGAGCCTGGTTGACCTCGATACCGGCGTGTACACTCTCGAGGACGAAGTTTAATGGACAGGCGTTTTCTGAGTCTTTATGAACTCGAGCTCGAGCACCTGCGCCGGATGGGAGTTGAGTTTGCAAAGAGCAATCCCAAAATAGCCGGCCGGCTCGATCTCGGCGCGAATATGTCTCAGGACCCCTGGGTCGAGCGCCTGCTCGAAGGCTTCGCGTTTCTGTCTGCGCGTGTGCGCCTCAAGCTCGAAGCCGAGTTTCCCCGCTTCACGCAGTCCCTGCTGGGCACCGTTTATCCTCATTACCTTGCTCCCATGCCCTCTATGGCCATAGTGCAGTTTCGACCGGACCCCGGCGAGGGCAGCCTTGCGGATGGAGTAGACGTCCCCCGCGACTTTGTTCTTCGGGGCAAGGGCGACCAAACCCGTTGCGAGTATCGAACCGCCCACGACATGACCCTCTGGCCCCTGCAGGTCGTGGAGGCCCAGTACCATACCCGCGACCTGCCATCTCTCGAGCTGCCCCCCGGCTGTGAGGCCAGGGCGGGAATACGAATCCGCCTGCAATCGATGGGGGAGCTGAAATTCAACGAGCTCAAGCTAGACAGGCTCGCATTTTACCTGCCAGGCCTGGGTGGAACCCCGATGCGCGTCTACGAACAGCTCTTCGCGCACGCGTCGGGTGTAGTTGTCAAACCCGTCGGCAAGCCGGCCAAATGGAATGAGATCCTCGACGCATCAAGTATTCGCCGAGTGGGTTTTGATGAGGGCCAAAAGCTCCTGCCATACGACGCCCGATCTTTCGAGGGGTATAGACTGTTGCGCGAATACTTTGCATTCCCGCAGCGGTCCATGTTCTTCGAGTTGACCGGCCTGAGCAACGCAGTGCAACAGTGCGATGAGAATCAGTTAGACATCATTGTGCTGTTGAGCGAGGAAAAGGAGGAGCTGGAAAACAGGATCGACGCCGGGAATTTTGCGTTGTTTTGCACGCCGGCAATCAACTTGTTTTTCAAGAGCGCCGACTGGATCGACGTAAAAGACCGCTTCTCCGAGTTCCTCGTGACGCCTGATCATACGCGCACCAACGATTTCGAGGTCTACCAGGTCCTCAGCGTGAGCGGTTTCGGAGCGGGGATCGACGATGAGCAGGAATTCCTGCCGTTTTATTCCGCAAAGGACATCGCCGACGACGGCGGCGGCAGCGGCGCGTACTACACCGTCAACCGGGTGCCGCGAACGCCGTCTCAGCGCGAAAGGCAGCATGGCAGCCGCTCGGCTTACGCCGGCAGCGATGTTTACCTGTCTCTGGTTGATTCCAGCGCGGCACCCTACAGCTCCGATCTGCGCCAGCTCAGAGTTGCGGCGCTGTGCACCAACCGCGGCTTGCCCCGGCAGATGCCCATAGGGCAAGACTGGGACTTTACGCTGGACAAGAGCGCGCCGGTAACGGCCGTGCGCTGCCTCGAGAAGACGGACCCCAAGCCGTCGTACGCGGAGGGCGATTTTGCGTGGCGGTTCATCAACCATCTGAAATTGAACTACCTTTCACTCGTCGACACCGACGAGCACCAGGGGGCCGCTGCATTCCGTGATCTGCTGAAAGTATACAGCGACCCGGACGATCCCGAAACGTTGATGCAGATCAACGGCATCAAATCCGTTACGAGCGAGCCGATTACACGCAAAGTTCCCACGCCGGGGCCTATTGCCTTTGCCCGCGGGCTCGAAGTGACCCTGACTTTCGACGAGACGGCCTTCGAGGGAACGGGCGTTTTTCTCCTTGGTTCGGTTATCGAACAGTTCTTCGCCAATTACGTTTCGATCAACTCCTTTACCGAAACAGTGGTGAAAACATTACAACGCGGAGTGATAAAGCGATGGCCCGCGAGAATCGGCCAAAGGCTGATTTTGTAGCGGCCCTCGAGAAAGAGCCGTGGTCATTCGACTTCTTTCAGGCCGTCAGGCGGCTCGAGGCCCTGCACCAAGGGGCTAAGCGGCTGGGGGAGACCGAGCGCCCCGACGACGACGTCGTACGGTTTTGCCAGAAACCCAGCCTTGCGTTTGCACCTTCGACCGTTGCCGAATACGTGCCGGGCAAGGGCGATCAGCCGGCCAAGCTCTTTGTAAACTTCTTCGGGCTTCTCGGCCCCAACGCGCCGATGCCTTTGTGTTTTACCCAGTACGCTCTCGAACGCGAGGTGCACTTTCGAGATTTCGCCACAACGCGATTCCTCAATATCTTCAATCATCGAATGATCAGCCTGTTTTACCGGGCGTGGGCGTGCAACCAGCAAACGGTAAGCCGTGACCGCGGCCACGAAGATCGCTTTGCCTTCTACATCGGAAGCATGTTCGGAAACGCGACGGAATCCTTTCGCGAGCGCGACGCCGCACCCGACGCCGGCAAGCTCCATTACTCGGGCCAGTTGGCGGGCCCCACAAAACACCCAGGCGGCTTGCGGGCAATATTGAACGATTACTTCGGCATCGACGTCGAGATCGAAGAATTCGTCGGCGAGTGGCTCGACGTGCCCGACGACTGTGGCTGCCGGCTGGGAGAATCGGAGGAAACCGGAAAGGTCGGCCTCACCGTCATCGTGGGATCGCGCACCTGGCAATGCCGGCAGAGATTCAGGATCAGATTCGGCCCGATGGGACTTGCCGATTACGAGCGAATGCTGCCGGAAGGCGATAGCCTTCAGCGGTTGATTGCGTGGGTCAGAAACTACATCGGAGATCAACTATCGTGGGATCTCCGGTTGATTCTTAAAGCCGAAGAGGTTCCGGCAATCCAACTGGGCAAGGGCGGGCGCCTGGGGTGGACGACGTGGCTCCGGAGCGGGCCTCTCGAAAAGGACGCCGACCAGCTTGTGTTGGAACCAACGGCTGCATAGCATACATCACTTATCTGGGGGTCTTTGCAATGGCCGAAATAAGTCGGGAAGCACTCTACGGCAAACTCAACAGCCTCGGATACAAATCGATCGAAAGCGCGACCGTATTCTGTAAGCTGCGCGGCAATCCATACGTGGAGCTCGTGCACTGGCTGCACCAGATACTGCAACTGCAAGACTCGGACCTGCACCGGATAATCAGGCACTTCGGCCTGAATCTGTCGACGCTTGCCTCCGACATGACCGCAGCGCTCGACAAGCTGCCGCGGGGGGCAACTTCCATCTCCGACCTTTCTTCTCACCTTGATGAGACCATGGAACGCGCCTGGGTCTGCGGCTCGCTGATGTTCGGCGAGTCTCAGATTCGCTCAGGCCATGCCTTGGTCGGCGCTCTTCAGACACCCGGCCTCAAGAGCATTCTGCTGTCGATTTCCACGGAGTTTGCAAATGTTAAGCTCGAGCAACTGAGCGACGAATTCCCGAAGATCGTGAAGGGCTCGCCCGAGGAACACCTCACAGCCAGCGACGGCTCCACCGTGGTGGGCCCCGGCGTCCCGGGCGAAGCCAGCGGGGCCATGGCCCCCGCAGCGATGGGCAAGCAAGAGGCCCTCAACAAGTTTGCCGTGGACCTGACCGAAAAGGCACGCAACGGCGAGATCGATCCGATCGTTGGGCGCGACGGGGAAATCCGGCAGATCATAGATATCCTGATGCGCCGCCGCCAGAATAATCCGATCCTCACCGGCGAGGCGGGCGTCGGGAAAACCGCGGTGGTCGAAGGCTTCGCTCAGCGCATCGCCGCCGGCGATGTGCCCCCCTCCCTCAAGGACGTATCCGTGAAGACGCTCGATCTCGGTCTGCTTCAGGCAGGCGCGAGCATGAAGGGGGAATTCGAAAACCGCCTGCGCCAGGTGATCGAGGAAGTGCAGTCTTCGCCCAAGCCTATCATCCTATTCATCGATGAAGCCCACACACTCGTGGGCGCGGGAGGGCCGGCGGGGCAGGGCGATGCCGCCAACCTGCTCAAGCCCGCCCTGGCTCGAGGCACACTCAGGACCATCGCCGCAACCACGTGGGCGGAGTACAAGAAATACTTTGAAAAAGACGCCGCTCTCACGCGCAGGTTCCAGGTGATAAAGGTTGAGGAACCGGCCGAAGAAAAGGCCGTGCAAATGCTCAGGGCGCTGGCTTCCACGCTGGAGCAGCACCATCGAATCCAGGTGCTGGATGAAGCTCTCGAGGCGGCCGTAAGCCTGTCGCACCGGTACATCCCCGCACGCCAGCTTCCCGACAAGGCCGTGAGCCTGCTCGACACCGCCTGCGCCCGCGTGGCCATAAGCCAGCACGCCGCCCCGCCGGAGGTAGACGATTCGCGCCGCAGAGCGGAGGCGCTCAACACCGAGCTCGAGATCATCGACCGCGAGGTGGCGGTCGGAATTGATCACGACGAGCGCCGGGCGGATATCGTAGAGCAGCTCGATGTCGAGAACGAGCGACTGGCCGGCCTCGAGGTGCGCTGGTCTGAGGAACAAGAGATCGTGAATCACATCCTCGAAATCCGCGCCAGGCTCCGAGGGGGCGCCGATGGAACGGTGGACGCCGAAGTCGAGCAGGAGGATAGCACAGCCGCAGATGGCGAAGCAACGGCGGAAGAGCCCGGCGAGGACGACGGCCGCCTGAGAAGGCGGAGCGCCGAACAGGCGGATGACGCAGCAGCACCCGCCGAGGCTGAAGAGGCAGGTGAGATGGAAGAACGCACCGCGCTGCGGGCAGAGCTGAAGTCGCTGCAGGCACAGCTTGCCGAGCTTCAGGGTGAAACACCGTTGATCCTGCCCAGTGTAGACAGCCAGGCTGTTTCTTCCGTTGTGGCCGACTGGACCGGTATTCCGGTTGGACGGATGGTGAAAAACGAGATCGATGCCGTGCTGCACTTGAGCGACACGCTGGAGGGGCGAGTGCTCGGCCAGCGCCCGGCACTTGAGGCGATCACCAAGCGCATACGCACCTCGAGGGCGGGCCTTGTGGACCCCCGGCGGCCCGTGGGTGTGTTTATGCTGGCGGGCCCCAGCGGCGTTGGTAAGACCGAAACAGCCCTGGCTTTGGCCGACGCCCTCTATGGCGGCGAGCAGAATGTTATCACAATTAACATGAGCGAATTCCAGGAAGCCCACACCGTTTCCACGCTCAAAGGGGCGCCTCCCGGATACGTCGGATACGGCGAGGGCGGCGTTCTCACGGAAGCCGTGCGCAGGCGGCCCTACAGTATTGTGTTGCTCGACGAAATCGAAAAAGCACACCGCGACGTGCACGAGATCTTCTTCCAAGTGTTCGACAAGGGCTCAATGGAAGACGGCGAAGGCCGGGCAATCGACTTCAAGAACAGCATCATCCTGTTGACCACAAACGTGGGCAGCGAGTTGATAATGAATATGTGTAAGGACCCCGAGCTCATGCCGGAGCCGGAAGGGATCGCAAAGGCGATTCGTGAGCCCTTGCTGAAGGTGTTCCCGGCTGCGTTCCTCGGGCGGCTCGTAGTGATACCCTACTATCCGATCAGCGACGACGCTCTTCGAAGCATCATCCGACTGCAACTGAGCAGGATCGAAAAACGCCTCGCGGAAAGCCAGAAGGTTGTGTTTGGCTACGACGAGTCCATCATCGAGATGATAGCGGGGCGGTGCACAGAGGTCGAGAGCGGGGCACGATCGGTGGATGCTATTCTCACCCACAGTTTGCTTCCGGAGATCAGCAGGGTGTACCTCACGCGGCTGATGAGCGGCGAAGCGGTTTCGGGGGTGCACGTTGGAGAAGGCGACGGCGAGTTTGTCTTCCAATTTGAATGACAACGGCCCCGCTTCGTGCTTGTGTCGCGGCTTGGATGCACTGCCGCAGGGCCGGGCGGAAGTAAGGCTTATAGGCGTTTGAGACTTTATTTGCGACATGCCCGCCGGCGGGGCAGGGAGAAGGTCGATGGCTAGAACTCAAACAGATAGATTAATCGGCGCCGACAGCCTGCTCGGCCCCGACGTGCTGCTGCTGCGGCGCTTCTACGGCACCGAACGGCTTGGTCGATTGTTTCACTACGAGCTCGATCTGCTCAGCGAAAAACATGCGATTGATTTCACGAAGATCGTGGGGCAGAAAATGACAGCCCGGATTTCCAAGCCGGGCGGCGACACGCGTTACTTCAATGGGTTCGTCAGCCGATTCCTGCAAACACGGAAAAGGGGGCGCCTCTCGAATTACCGCGCAACCCTTGTGCCGTGGCTGTGGTTTCTTACCCGCACCTCCGACTGCCGCATCTTCCAGGAAAAGACCATCCCCGAAATAATCATGGAGGTCTTCCGCGACAACGGGTATACGGATTTCCAGGATCGCCTCAAGCCCGGCTATCGAAAGTGGGTGAATTGCGTACAGTATCGCGAAACGGACTTTAATTTCGTCAGCCGCCTGATGGAACTCGAGGGCATTTATTATTATTTCCAGCATGAAGACGGCAAGCACACGCTTGTTCTTGTCGACTCCATGAGCGCTCATCAGGCGTACCCGGGCTATGCGCAGATTCCTTATCGTCCGCCGGATCAGGCTTTCAGCGAGAAGGAGAACATCTACGATTGGACCGTCGAGAATGCGGTCCAGCCCGGTGCCTACGCGCAAAACGACTTTGATTTCGAGGTCCCGAAAAAACCACTGCTGACAAAGTCTAAGATCGCCCGCCAGCACGTGTCGTCGGACCATGAGGTCTACGATTATCCCGGCGACTACGTGGAGTACAACGACGGCGAGGACTACGCCAGGGTGCGGATCGAGGAGCTTCAGACGCCACACGAGACCGCTCGAGGAGAGACCGACGCCCAGGGCATATCCACCGGCTACAAGTTCAATTTCACCGGGTTTCCGCGGCAGGACCAATGCCGCGAGCACCTCGTTACATCGGCGAACTACGAGATCGTGTCGGACGAGTTCGACTCAAGCGGCGAGCGAGTGGGTGGGGAGACCGTTTACAACTGCACCTTTACGGCGATCGACGCCAAGGAGACGTTTCGACCGGCGCGCATCACTCCCAAGCCGGTTATCCAGGGCCCCCAGACAGCCCTTGTTGTGGGTAAGAAGGGCGAGGAGATATGGACCGACAAGTACGGCCGGGTGAAAGTGCAGTTTCACTGGGACCGCTACGGGGAGTCGGACGAGAACAGCTCGTGCTGGATCAGGGCGGCGCAGGCCTGGGCGGGAAAAGGATGGGGAGCGATGCACATCCCCCGTATCGGCCAGGAGGTGGTCGTCGATTTTCTTGAGGGCGACCCCGACAGGCCAATCATTACCGGCAGCGTCTACAACGGCGACCAAATGCCGGCCTACTCCCTGCCCGCAGAAATGACCAAGAGCTGGTTGAAGTCCAATAGCACCAAAGGCGGCGTGGGCTACAACGAAATCCGGTTCGAAGACAAGAAAGACAAGGAGCAGATTTTTGTCCACGCCGAGCGCAACATGGACGTTCGCGTAAAAAACGATCGAATGGAGAATGTGGGCGGCAACCAGCACCTGATCGTCGGAGTGGAAGAGTCCGGCGATCAGCGCGAATTGGTGCATAAAGACAAGCACCTCGCCGTGCATGGCAACCAGATCGAGCACATTGGCGGAGACAAGAAACTGCTGGTGGGCGGCAAGACAGCCGCCGGAGACATGGACATTGCGATCCAAGGAGCCAAGAAGGAAACGATCGGGACAGACCAGCACCTCCATGTTAAAGCTAATCGCAACGAGAAGGTCGACATGACGACCTCGCTCACTGTCGGCATGAACCAGCAAGAGAAGGTGAGCTTGAGCCATGCACTCGAAGCGGGCATGGACATCCACCTCAAGGCAGGAATGAATGTTGTAATCGAGGGTGGCCTGCAGTTGACCCTCAAAGGCGCGGGAGGGTTCATTACCATCGGCCCTATGGGCGTGGCGATCCAAGGAAACCTGGTGACTATCAACAGCGGTGGAGCAGCCGGTGTGGGAGCCGGCTCCAGCCCTACCGCCCCCCAGGATGCGGCCGAGGCAGCACCGGTCGAACCCGACGTGGCCGACAAGTCCAAGACCGGCACCAAGTCGGCGCCGGGCTGAACCGTCTTGTGAGTTCGTACGCGTTTTCTGGTTATCATGAAAGGATCACTACCGTGCCCCCTGCAGCAAGAATTAGTGATATGCACACGTGCCCCATGGTGACCCCCGGCACGCCGCCCATCCCGCACGTAGGCGGGCCGATCGTGGTGGGATGCGCCACGGTGATGATCGGGTTCATGCCCGCGGCGCGCGTGGGCGATATGGCCGTTTGTGTCGGTCCGCCCGACAGCATAGTAAAGGGTTCGGCGACCGTGATGATCGGAGGCATGCCGGCCGCGCGCATAGGCGACAATACCGCCCACGGAGGCGTTATTGTCATAGGTTGTCCAACGGTGATGATCGGCGGTTAGGCCGGACTGAGGGTCCTATGCACAGCAAACGCCCCTGGAAGCCTCTTGGAACTCAGAACTGGGACGGCGAATTCCCCGACGGTCTCACCGGCGCCGCCAGGCCTTCGGCCTCAGAGGTAGCAAGCAGCAGCGCTAATCTCGACGTCCCCCCACAATCGTCCGATACTGAAGCCGGGGCGTCGGTCCTTTATACTTCCGATAATGTTGAACGGCTCGCAACGATAGTGCAATCCGAGGCGTCGGCCGGCAATCGGATCGAACGCATCGCCGTGGCTTGGACGGTCATCAACCGCATGAAAAGCAGTGGCGCAGAGCACGTGAGAGAGGTGGAGCGCGCCTATTCGCGCGACGATGAGCCGACCGATGCGATGAGAGAGCTCGCCCACGATGTCTTGTCCGGCAAACAGCCCGACCCCACGGGCGGCTGTACCCACTACTATTCCCCGAGGTCGATGCCCAAAGAGGGGCAGGACACAGAGGGAGTTGATGTGAGCGGCGGGCTCGAGCTCGTGCCTCCCCAGACGCAGCAAAACTACAGACCCGGCTGGGCGGCAGATGAAGCGTTCACATACCACGAGATCCCGGGGGTCCGGCCGCAGTACTTCAGGTTCTACAAAGCCTCCGGTGCCGGCAGACAGTATTAACATGGCCGTGCTTGGCGTTTTCAGTGTTTGGTATTTTCTTAGCCCAAAGGGCGATAGTCTGTAGCCACGGGCGTAAGCCCGTGGAAAAGATCGGCCCCATAACCCCAGAGCCCCCGCAGGGGGCGGCAGGCCCGCCAAGAGGCGGGGCGACGACGAGGACGAGGGACGAGAGGAAGTGCGTGCACCAACCAAAAACCATATTTCGTTGTCGCACCCGTTCTTCAATCCGCGAGCGTAAAAAGATTGACACCGTTCTGCCGTAGCTTATAATTACATGGTAATCTTGTCCGCGCCGACACGCGAACGCCCTGACGTTTGGCGTGCGGCGAAATTCAACTGGTTTTGAAAATGGCACAACACTCAGACCAAAACAAGAAGCTCCTCCAAAGGCTGCCCGACGGTTATTTCGCCGTGCCCGTGAGTGTCGAACAGGCCGCCGCGCCGTTGCGAATATGTGTGGTCGTCAAGCAAGACGCCGAGCCCGTTGCGGGTCACCTCGTTGTACTGCGCGACCTCATCGACTCGCACGTGCTGCTGGGATGCATCATCGACGCAGGCGACCGGGCCCATCAGTGGATCGAACTATGGATTCAGGACCTCGACGCTCTCGCCAATACCGTCACGATCTGCCGCGAGGCATTGTCTAATGCCGTGCTCGACGATCGCTGGCAGCGCCACGTGCGAGCGCTCGAGGAGCTCGAGCCTGCAGGGATCGTGAAGACGGGCTCGGAGGCGGCTCATCCGCTGCCGACGTTTATGGACATGGCCCGGCTCCAGCCGGTGCATATTGTTGATCGTGATACCGGCGGGCAGTGGAAACTGTGCGAAGACGACACCCTCCTGGCCGCCAACGACCTCCCTCCCTACAGCACTTCTCTGCATCGCTATCTCTATTTGCCGGAATCGGGCGACGACACAACTTTTGTGCCCGTTACAGGCGGCGCTCCGACAAATAACCATACGCGGCCGCTGAGCGACGTGCTCGGCTCCGATGACCTCGTGCCGCTTAATCCCGCGGGCGGCCTCATGCTGGTGCGGCCGCACACGCCGATCGAGTACGAGCCTTTCATCTCGGTTTTAAATGGCGAACCGTGGGAGGGTGTGGCGCACGGGCGGTCGGTGCTGGACCTCGGCGGCGTGGCCAGGTTGCTGAAGGGCGACCAGCCGAGCCAGGCATCGGACGGTAGGCTCTTCCTGGCCCCTCACGGCCGGGCGGGCAGGCTGGTCGAGACCTTCCATCTAAAGCTCCGGCTGCTCGCAGACGCAACTGCGGCCGTCCGCTCGATGGTCTACCACCACCAACGGCCGCTGCTGAACCTCACGGCCGAAAGCTTTCGGGTGAGGCTGGGCGAACCGGGAGAACGGCTGCCGTTTCTGTGGACGGCCAGGGCGGTGCTTGTTGATCCGGGCGAGACGGTCGCCTCGCCGATAGAAGCCACCGACGCAACCTATTACTTGCCGGCCGGCGTGCCGAAGGTTTCTATGTATCGACCCGTTTCGGCCGGACCGGTTACGCAGGGCAGCGGAAGCGTGCGTATCCGCAAGTTACTGCCCGACACGCGCAGCGAAGAGACCGTGCTTGAGGGCACGCTTGTAACTCAGCAGCGCGTCGAAGCAGGCCCGAACGACCTGATCTGGATACGGTTGAATCTCTCGTGCGGTCGGGTTGATCTCTACGCGCACGATGTATCTGCCGGGTCGGAAGAAAAGGCTGCGCTTGCCGCGGGCGAAACGCGCTTTCGCACCATCGGGCAAAGGCTGGGGGCCGAAACCGCCGATGCCTTGCGCGCCGCGGAGGGCGTGCCACTGCCCAACTCGCCGTTTGAGATAGTGCCGCTCTTGAGCACACCGTGCGATCTCTACTCGCTGGGGGTGCTGGCCGTTCGGACGCTGCTGGTCGATGACGAGACAACGCTGGCGGTGGCGGTCGACGAGGCCCTGAGCCTGGCACGTCAGGCGGGTATCGATTATGAAGAGTCCGTGGGCCTCGGCCCGCGGATCTCGGCCATTTTTGAGGCCGACGAGCGCTGGCGGAAGTCGCTCGGCCCTCATCGGCTAACCCACGACAAGATCACGCCGGAGGAGGGCCTGAGCCTTGTTCCGCCGGAGTTGTGGTGGGATACGCTCGCAATGATCATACGCTGCTTCCCGGGGCGAGCCGACAGTGTATGCCGGGATTACGGTGACGCGCAGCACGGGGGCATACACAAGGTGTTTGACCGTGCGCTAGGCGACCTCGATAATCTGCTCCTTCGCACCAGAAGCCTTGTGGTCATAGACTGGAAATTCAACCGCGAAGTGAACGCCGTCATCACGGAGTTCCTCAATCGTCAGTCCGTCAGTGGCGGAACGGAAGCGTCTTCCTGACCGGATGGGATCGGCCCGAGACAAGTGAAAGAAAAGGAGTTTCAGATGAAGCCGAAGTGTCGTAGGATATTTGAGCTTGCCGCGCTGTTGCTAATTCTTGTAGCAGTGGGGTGCGGCGGGACGGGGCGGTTCAACGTTGTGGTGGGTATGGACTCGGACTATAAGGATGCGAACGGGCTCATTCCTGCTGTGGAGGTGCGTCTTATGGGCGCCAGCGAGATGCGCCGCGCGCGGCTGGGTCAGGCGTCCGTTGAGGAGATCATCCGCAGCGCCCCCGGCGAGAAAGCATATGTGATGAAGTTCGGGCAGGGGTTGCCGACCGAACAAACCCTGGTGAAAAGCGATCCGATCTGGAAAAAGTGGAAAGAGATAGACGCCAAATATCTGTTCATATTCGCTGATTTGCCCGGCGTGGAAAACCCCAAAGGTAGCGACCCGAGGCGACTGGGCTTGTCGATAGAACAGAAAAAGTGGAAAAAATATGGGTGGTCCTGGTTATTCCTGCGCAAGCAAGAGATAGGCATAGTCATCGAGGCGCCTCCTATGGGTGTTTCTTATCGCGGCAAGGAATACCAAGGGCAACTGATAAACTAGCTCGCGGTTCCTGTGAGGGATAAAAGCAGATGGCGGACTTCGGCGGCTACGAGCTCGTTCGCGAGATTCATCGCAGCGGTCTAGGGGCAGTATCTACCGCACGGCTGACCGAAAGCCGGGAGCCCGCGACTTTCGTCATCAGGACATACCAGCCGTTCACCCCGATTTCGAGCAAAGAACAGGCCCAACTCGAACTCGAGTCGTTCCTCGACGCAGCACGTACGCAAGAGAGGATAGCCGAAACCGGCGCCCCGAACTGGGCTAAAATCCATGCCTGCGGGTCGGACGAAAACGGCGCATTCTACGTTACCGATCATTACGAACGCTCGGCACAAAACCTGATACTTGGCCAGGTAAAGCTCAGCGGCACCGCACTCCGCGCCATTGTCGAATCGGTGGTTAAGGGGCTGATCCAGATCAGGCAGGTGAGCAGCCGACCCCACGGCAATCTCAAACCTTCCAACGTCCTCATTTCGGGAACGGGCAGCATCGAAAGCTCCAGTGTCGTGCTGGCCGATCCCTTGGCACCGGGGCAGATCGCTCCCGAACAAGATGAAACAATCGATTTCCACCCGTTGGGCGAGCTGATATATCAACTCGTATTCCACAGGTCCTTCCCTGCTTTGGGCTGGCCGGTGCCCCCTTCCGAAGAGTGGTCGCGCCTGGGCAAAAAAGCAGAGGAATGGCGGAACTTCTGCAACCGATTGCTCACGCCGGATCAGGCACCCGGCTGGCTGACGCTGGAGGAGATCGGAGCGGAGCTGGTAAAACTCCGCGAGGTCGGCGGTGGCGTGCCTATCAACAAGATTATCATGGCGGGTGGGGCGGCCGTTGTTCTCGGAATGGCCATTGTTCTCGTGATGGGCATGTTCGGGTCGAAGTTCGAGCCGCTTAAGTGGGAAGAACTGTGCGATTGGTGGGGGTGCGTGATCGGCAACAGCGAACTCAGGGCAATGTGGCGTGAGGATGAGCACCTCAACAGCGCCGCGCTGGCCCCATTGAGAGAAGCCGAGTCGGCCGGAATCGAAATGGACCCTCGCCGGATTGGCGGGGCCCCGGGCGAGAAGATTCGCGATCTCAAGAATTTTCCGCCCAAGGGAGCGAGGAGAGGCAAAGCTGTCGAGAAGACAAAGCAGGCCCTCGCCGTTGTGGATAAAGTTGCTGCTGCGATCAAGGCCATTCCCGCTCAATGGCCTCTGTTGGCCGACAGGAGGAAACTGAAAGCCCAGGTGGGGCCGAGGCTGAAGAAGTACCTGGGACTGCTGACCAAACAGAAGCATTTCGTTCGGCCGTGCGAAGCTATGGTTGCCGTGGAGAGTGTGTTTAAGGATAAAAAGGCCGTCGACGCCATCTTGGCTCCCTTGGGCGAGATTGAGGCCGGTATCGCGAGTGTAGGCGAGGAATCCTTCGAGCGTAAGCTCATGGAGTGCGTGCGCGCCGAGACCACAAAAGCATGGACGCTGAAGTCGTTGCTGACCACAGTTGTTGCAGTGAAGGAGCGCGAGGTCTTCACTTCTTCCGTTGGCTTCCTCAAGGAGGCGCGCGACGCCGCCGCCGGCATCGACGACAAAGAGCTCGGGGCCACGCTCATGGGTTGCATGGCGAACGAGCTGCGCGATGCCAGGGACTTCAGATCCCTGCAGGCCAAGCTCGCCAACGTAAAGCAGGAGCTTGCGGCTTTGCCGACCGGCTGGGACGACGTTGAGAAGATCTCCGTTGGAGGGCTCGGTGATGAATTGAAAGGGAAGTTTCTGACCCGCCTGAAAACTCGCACGTACGAAACAACGGACTTGGCCGGGCTGGCGCACATCAAGGCGATCTCCTCTCGCTGGCGGAAAATCGGGGCATACTGCGCGAAAATAGACGAGGAAGATGAGCTGGCAAAGTGCCGCGATTTGGTGCAGTCGGCGCTTGCCGCCGCCAGGGACCTCGAGTCGTTGCGGAAGGAATTGGAGGATGCCTGGGATAAAACGGAACCGATGCCCAAGGAGCTCACGGACAAGATCGAACTGGCCGCAGACAGAGGGATCGTAAGGATCATCAAGAAACATACAAAGGCAGAGCTGAACAAGGACAACGTGCCGGATCTCGAGCTCCTCGGTCGCATCGCGTTGGAATGGAAGGGAATCCTCAAATACGGTGACGGCATGGGCGAGCCGCTGGCGACGGAATTCAAGAGGCTGGTCCGGAAAGAGGCGGAAGGCACGAACGACTTGAATTCGCTTCAGGAAAGAGCAAGCAGCACCAAGGAATTTGCCGCCGAGATTGCCACGTCTTCGGGCGAGATTCAAAAGCTTGCCGCAGGGGAGGATATCAGCGAGATGCTACGCGGCAAGCTCGGCGAGTGCTTCGAGGTCGAAATAGACAATACGACCGACCTGTACTCTTTGATGGCGCGAGTGAAGAACGCACGCCGGTCCACCGCGGCAATAACCGATCTGTGGGAGAGGGTGCGCGCCGGTGGTAAAGGAATTGACGAGGCCAAGGCCGGCAGCAAACTGCTCGCCGAGTTCCCCGAGTTCGTGAAGGCCGAAGTGGATAAAGCCAAGGACCTCGCGGAACTGTCGGCAGCGCTGCGCGACGCTGACGGCGTTGCAACCAGACTCGTGACATTCGTCAAGGGCGACTGGCAATCCGACGAGAAGTTTGCCCGCGAGCACTTCGTTGCGGTTGAAAAGGCACCCGAAGAAGCGCCGACAAAGAAAAGCTACGAGACGTGGCTGGCAGCGACGAAGGGGTATTATCGCATGCAGGACGATCCCCGCGAAGGTTGGGCACAGGGTAAGAATAGCATTGCCGAGATGGTCAAAGAATACAGAGGCCTGCCTGATCACGATCCTGCTCTTCTCAAGGATTTCGAAAGCCGCCTGGCATACATCACGGGGGCACTCAAACCGGTTCCTGACCCGGAAAAGACACCAGGCATCGAAAAGAACAGAGAACTCATCTGGGGCGACAGGAAAGACCTGGCCGACAGGATAAGCTCGCTCAGAAAAGAAGTCGAAAAGGTAACAGTGCCGCCCCCGGAATTGGTGAAGAAGTTCAAGGAGGAGGCGGAAAGCGGCAAGGATGTGCCGGATATTTACAGGGAAAACGTTTGGCCGAAGGTGTGCCGACTGGCCCTGCGGGAGCTGAATGCCGACAAAATCAGATACTGGCAGTTGGAGAAGAAGGCATTGCCCGACCTGAGAAGGCAGTTGGCCGACCTCGGCAAGGGATTTGCACAGCCCGACACCGTGAAGCTGAAAGAATACGCTCAACGCGAGCGAGTGAGGGCATTGCGCGAAGTGGCCGGGGCGGTTCCGTGGACCAAGAAGTTTCGCGGCCTGCGGGAGTCGTATCCCGACTTCGAGAGCGAAGATTCTGTAGCCGCAAGGGACGAGGCGGCGAAACAGTTCAATCAATGGCTCGACACCCTCCGTGGGCTCATCGATGACTTTGCGGCGATAGGGGAGCGTATCAACGGATCATGGGGCGAGAAGAATCTGCTCGATCATAAGCCCGAAGCGCAGGCAGGGAGTATCCGAGAGCTTTATACCAGGGCCGGGAACAGTCCCATCTTCAAGGTCGAGGAGGTTTCACAGGTCTTCGCCCCGACGGTGGGCCGGGTTACGAGGCTGCTAAAAATCGAAAAGCTCACCGACAAGAAGGAACTGCTCGCGTTCACGGAGAGCGATCAGTTGGACGTCGTTGCCGCGGCCTGGTGGAGGCTGGGGCAGATCGAGAAGTGGCCGTCCGGCTTGGAAGAGCTGGCGCAGGAGGCGGACATCCGCGAGAAGCTGAAAGATGCGAAGTTCCCGGCGGCGCACCTTGCCGCCGAAGGGCCTCCCCGGTGGGACAAGTGTATTCGCTCGCTTTCGCAGTGCGACCGGATCGAGACTGCGGTAAAACTGAGGGCCGATTTTGGCGTTTCCCTGGAAAACGTCGGCCCGTCGGCTCAATACAATATCCTTCTGTGGGAACTCCTGCAGAAGCTGCAAGAATTTCGCGGGGAAGTGGCCAAAGTCGAGGGACCCAAAGAGCAAGGGGCGGTGCTCGACACCTACCGGCCGGAGATCGACAAGAGCGAGAAAGCAATCGCAGAGCTGACCGACATCGCCAACAAGGAACCGGTAAAGCTATTCCTGCTGAACCTGGCCGAGCTCAAGAAAGGGCCAGGCAAGGTGGTTGATCTCAGCGAGATCGGGCCGGGGGCAGCAAGCTGGGGGCAGCACGCAGAGAGCAGCCGCGAGCATTTGAAATACAACTGGCCCAAGAACAATCCTGCATACAAGTTGGAATTCGTACGCATCGAACCGAAAGATCCCGCGGTTGCACCGTTTTACCTCTGTACCACCGAGGTCTCGGCCGAGATGTTTATAGAGTTTGCCAATCTGCAGGAAGAAATCAGGAAACTCCTGTGGCAACCGGCGTGGCGCGGGCAGACACGCAAAGGTGTGCGCATATGGAAGTGGCGAAGGAAACAAGTGGTAGTGACCCAGAGATGGCTCAATGCACCCCCGATATGGGAGAAAAGAACAGATGTAGACCCGGGAGCTGGTTCCACACCGCCGACGTCTAAGAAGCCGATCCAATACGTATCGCCGGGGGCAGCGAAGGCCTTCTGCGAGGCGATCGGAAGCCGACTGCCGACCCCCGGAGAATGGCGGGCCGCTATTGAGACCATGGCCGATGCAGGTGAGACATGGAACGTCAGGGACGCGAAGTGGCGGGTGTACCAGAAGCACATTGAACAGGTGCGGAAAGAATTCATTGACAAGCCCCCATACCCCGACGAAGGCATATTCGGGCCGGCGGCGCCGCCGACCAAGATCAGCAAGGGCGGGCAGGCCAAGCCCGTATCGCAGGAGAATGACGGCGAACTGTGGTTCGGGAATGTCTACTCCGGCAGGGCTTCGATCCGGCATCTTGTCGGCAACGTGGCGGAGTACGTTCATGATGAGGAGCGCTTCTTCGTTGTAGGGGGTTCGGCCATGTCGCCGCCGGAAATGTGGGACGGCGCCGCTCGGCCCTACTACACGCCGTATGAGGTCCCAAAGGGAGCGGGCAACGCCGGTTGGTCCGATGTAGGCTTCCGCCCGGCTTTCAGGGCCGGCGGCAAGTCGGTGGCAACTTTGCTGGAGCTCCTGCTGGCGCAGAAAAAAGATTACTGCCTGGCGGCGAGGAAGGATTAGCGAGGGGTCCCGGGCACCGCCCCCGCGCTGCTGGGGGTCGGATTTGTTGCGTTACTCATTCTCGAGACAAGGAAAATCTTGCAGGAGGACGGCCAGCCTGGCCTTCACGGTGGGGCTCGGAGCCGAGAAGGCAACGCGAAATCCGACGTCCGAATAGCCGGCCACCGCGGTGCGCATATCTACCGGGTAAGTCCGACTGTATCCCCGGCGTTTGCCGTCCCAAAGCTGAGGAGGCGACAGGGCAGAGCCCCCGACAACTCCAAAACCCTCGACATCTTCGTAGACGAACTCAGCCACGTTACCGACCAGGTGATGGATGGTCGCTCCTTTGGTCGAGCCGACGGGCGCAAGCCAGAGGTGGCCGTCGTTCTCGTCGATCACCGGCTCCGCCTCTTGGGTCGCCTCCTTCTTGTGATCCTTCGGCAGGAAGATGCCCTCGGTGGGCCAGTCGATGGTGACGATTTCCTTTTTCATCTTCCGGACGTGGGCCTGTTCCTCTTGCCATGACCAGTCGCGGAGATTCCACCGGACATTCCGGCTGTATTTTTCATGGGCACGGTATGCCTCCGCCCATTCTGCCGCGGCAGGCAGGCGGCAGCCCATCGCTTCGCAGAAAGCTTTTGCGGCCTGCGGCGAAACCCGCTGCATCGGATGCTCGCCCCGAGGTTGCCCAGGCTTGATCGTATCGGGATAGTATGAATCTTCGCGGCCCGCCAGCACCGGAATGGATATCCATTGTTTAGCCGAGCCTATTTGCTTTGCCCGCCACTGCCACACGCGAGGTCCCCTGAGCGTGTCGCCTCTCCACTTTGGCTTCCACAGCAGCTTCCTGATGGCTTCGCGTTCATTAGCAAGATCAAGGAACAGCTCGGCTGAGACCTCCGTCGCACAGAGATAAAACACTTTGTGCGAGGGGAGCTTCGACTCAATACGTACGAACTCGAGCGTGTGCGTTGGCCTATTCTTCGGCCAGTTGTATTTCAGGCGGGCGCGGGTGCTACCTGCGGCAAGTGTCCACCCAGCGGCCGCCGGCCCGAATTTATCGACATCCCCTTCTCCGCCTCCCTCTTTCTTTAGCTCCGCCGTGGCCGCCATGAAGAGCTTCACAGGCTCCTTGTCGCGGATGCGCTTCGGCAGGCCCGCGACCGACCGCTCGAAGTCTGTGATCTTCGGCGCGAATCTCTTCAGCAACGCCTCCTGCTTTTTCGCCCCGGTCCTTTCGATCTGATCGCGAAATGCGCGAAGGCTCTCCGCGAACTCCCACAGCAGAAGGTTGTATTGAGCTTGGTGCCCCAGCTTCTCAACAGATACGCCGAAGTCGGCCATCAGCTCGAGCGCTTTTGCGATTTGGCTGCAGTCCGAAAGCGATTGCAAACACTTGCCCCAACGGGGAGGGCCCTGGGCGGCGAGCTCCTTCGCAGGGAATTTCGCGTTCTTCAGCTTCTCGCGGATGTCCGCTTCCTGCATCAGCTCTTGCAGACCGTTTGGCCAATGTGCAACCTGGCCCAGTTTCCGCCAGGCCGCCGCAACGGCCTCGATCCGGTCATTCTGCACGAACCCGATCAGCTCTTTCTTATCGGTTGCTTTCTCGATTTTCAGCAGTGTTACAACGCGGCTTGCCGTCGCCTCAAAAGCCGCTGCCACGCCCGCCTCCCGGAAGACCGCGCTCTTGTACTGCTTACCGTAAAGGGTACGGATGCTCTCGGCTTTGTTGTTGGGTTTATGGTCGAGGAGATCCTTGCGGTGCCACGATTCGTTGAGTCTGTCGGCTATTGCTTGGGAGTCTTTGAAGAGAACGGCCAGGGTGTCTGCCCATTGCTTCAGTTCATCGAGTGCCCGGTTTTTCTTGGCTACGAATGCTTTGTTGCTGAGATCGGGGTAGGTCTGCTCGAGGCCGTCGAGTTTCACCCACGGGATCATCCCGACCACCTGCTGCAGAGCCTGGTCTCGTTTGCGCTGTGCGTGGGCTTTCAGCCTTGTGTCGGGAACTGCGAATTCCTTCTCGAGAGCGATCAACTGTGCTTGGAGGTCGGGGATCACTTTCTTCAGTCGCCAGTATCTGATCTTATCGACGTCGAGCTCCCGGCCGGCGGATTCATGCACCTTCGGCCAGACCATCTGCTTGAAGGCCGCCGGAATGTTCTTGCCTTTTCTCAGGTCTTCGAGGAGCTGTGTAAGCAGTTTGGGGCGCGGCACCGTGACCTTTTCGACGTCTGCTCGCAGCTTGGCGATCGTGCCGGCCAAGCCTTTCCTTTCGCCGCCGAAGATCAGCTTTCTGTTTTTTTCGATGCCCGGCGTCTTTGTTGGGTCTCGGACGGCATCGATTCTCCTCGTTATTGCCGGCAGGCGGTTCTCAAAGTCTTCCAAGAGGGCTTGTTTGCGGCCCTCGAGGGCCCTGTAACTTGCGATTAGGCCCGCGATGCTCTTCTCTGCCTTCATCCAGTCGTTGCGCGGGTCATCCGCCAGACGATAGTAGCCTTTGGCCGTCTTCAGCCAACTTGTAAAGGTCTCCCTTGTGGGTTGTGCTTCAGGTTCTTTTTCCTCGGCCACAAGAATCTCGCGGGCAAACTTCTCGTCCGACCGCCAGTCTTTGTTCAGGAATGCTGTGAGGTCGGCTGCGACCGCGTCCACATCGCGCAACTTCTTGAGCAGTCCCGAAAGATTCTTCGCCTTTTCCGATTCGGCCTTCAAGTAATCCGGGAATCGCGCAAGCACTTTGCTGCCTTCGTTGTTGGCCTGGGCGATTTCCTTGCCTCGGGCCCTTACCGATTCGGCCAGGCCCGAAACGTCTCGGATGCCTTTCTTCATGCGGTTGAGCTTCTTGTTCAGATCTTCCAGATCGTCGGCAACGGCAGCTTGGCTGTCGACGAGCTCTCTGACCTTGGTTGCGATAGCGTCGTCGCCGAGGATCAACCTCCGGACCGCCTCCGAGTCCGACGCGATCCCGGCGGCGACCTGGGTCACATCCTGCATCCGCGCGCTCAACGAGTTCAGATCCTTTGCTTGGTCTGTTTCCGACCTGAAGTATTCGCGAAACTTCCCCGCAATCGCCTCTCCAGCGTTCTCAAGTGTCTTGTGATGAACTTGAGTTTCCTTCCAGAGCAGGGCGATTCGGCCGACCACCTTTTCGAGGTCCTGGAGTTTTGCCGCGAGGGACTTCAGATCATTCGCCGTGCGTGTTTCTTTCTTCGACAACCGGGCGATCATTGAGACCACTGTGTCGTCTGCAATCTCCGGCTTGCGAACGCGCTGCAAGGAGGATGCCACGCGTGCCAGCATGTCTTTGTTGTCAAGGAGATTGTCCACAGCTTTGGCGGCGTGGCTGTGCGGGCCCACCTGTGCGAGCAGAGAATTGAGGTCCTTTGCCAATGCGGGGCCGGCGTATCCCTCTTCGACCAGGGCTTGCAGGGCGAGGCGAGCCGGCCATTGTGCCAGGGTTGCTTCCACCTTCTCCATGATCTTGGAAGCGCTCCATGCCTTCGCGATGAGTTTGCGTGTCTTGGCTTCTTCAGGCAGATTGTCCCTGAGATCGTGAATACTTCTGCTCGGTGCTCCGGCGATTTTGCGAGGGTCGAATTCGACCTCTTTCCGCTCGATGGCGTCTATTATCGTCTTGAGGTGCGGGTCTTTGGCCCATCTCGCGCGGCGGCCCCTGTTGAGTTCGCCGAGGAAGCTGCCGAACCATTCATAGTAAGCGTCGCACAGGTTTTTCCACGCTTCGGCATCAAACACCGACAGCTCCGCGCCGGTCGGGGCCTCTGGCTCTTGGTCCTGTATTGGATCGTCGGCTTGCTTCGAAGCAATTGCCATGACGAGGACTATGGCCAGTGCGAGGGCAACAACAACGGCACCAATTATCACGAGGAGCCGAAGCGGGCGCTTGGACCTGCTCGCCGCGTGTGCGGGCGGCAGAGCTGCGTGTTCGGGTGCGGCTTTCTTGGGAGAAACGCGTTTGGGCAGCTCTGCCTGTTTCTGCGGGGGTGCCATCGGGCGGATTTCGCCGCTGTGGAGCGTTTCGATGAACTGTTCGGCACGCTGCCTGAAATCTTCGTCGATCTGGTAGGGGACATCGCTGGTGAGCGGAATTGCCTTTTGCGATGCGAGAATACAATAGAACTGCTCGGTGGTCGGCTCGCCGACGATGAGGTCCACCCACCCCTCGCTCAGCGGTACCAGCGCCAGCACCGGAGTTGAGCTGCCGAGCCGGCCCAAGATCAAGTCGGTCCACAGGAGGGCGGCGTGGGCGGGCGAATCTGCGCAGGCGGGAACGCGGATATGCCAGGGTTGGGCGGTTGTTGCATCGGCGGAATCGCCATCGGCGGCTCGGCCTGCCGCCGTCTGCTGTTCCACCTCGTAGAGGATGCGCAGAAAGCCCTCGCGGTCTTGTCCCATGTCGGGATGTTGTGCGAGTTCAACCAGCCGCTGTGCGGAGACTGGCGGCTCGGTGTGGGGCGGGGCGAGGTCTTGAACGAGCCGGCGGAGCTCACGCTGGGCCGTGCCCACGATGGATCGGACGTCTGCGGCGGAAGTTGTGCCGGTGCAGCGGGTCCGGGCTATCTGAAGACGCGGGACGATACTTTCGACGATCCGGTCCACTGGGAGGCCGCTGCATTGGGCGCACAGGACCATCGGATAGCGTTTGCGTTTTTTGGCGTCGCTCGACGCCCACATCCGCCCGACGACAACGTCTCGGCCTGCTCGCCACAGGAGCAGGTGATCGAAGCCGGGCAGACGCTGTCCTTCGTCGAGCTCGTCCCACCTTCCCGAATCGATGTTGCCGCCGATGCCCTGTGTGTAAAGGAAGCGCTTGACGCCAACGAGGAGTTCCGTTTCGAGGCCGAGATCGTCCATGTGGTCGTCCCAGCCCGGGTGTTTGCCGAAGGCGCTCAGGAACACCCGTACGGTATCTTCCTTATCATTCTCTTGGTCGGGCTTCTTGAAGAAGCGTTGAAAAAATGGTGCCACCGGGCCTCTCCACGGTTGGATTAATCCCTGGGAGCGAAAGGCCAATCAGTAAGCTCGGGGAATACCTTCTCAAACTCAAGCTGAAACTCGCCGGTATGCGTGTTGCCCTTGTCGTCGGTCCACGGCAATGTAATCTTCCATTGCTTGCCGTTTTCCATCCGTTTGCCTTCGAACAGCAAGCGGACGGGCGCCCAAAGGCCCTCAACATCCTTCTGCTTGTCGGGCTTATCGTCTGTGGGATGCCTGAAGAGCTTGAAGACCAGATCGCCCGGGTATTCTACCTGGCATGACTTTCCGGTGCCGGGGAAGAAAATGCGCGCCCCGACCCTTTTCCCGTTCTGCCAAACTTCCATGGCTCTCCACTGCGTTGAGATGTCTTTGGCATTGGCGACCGATATTCGACACGTGAACTTCCTGCCCTTGGGAGGAAGTGCATCGAGGACACCCTTGAGCTTCGAGATTGTTGTGCACTCGTCGGAGGCGGCCTTCACGAGGACGATCCTGGGATCCTCCGACCGGATCTTGAACTGTGCCGGGTCACATTGTCCTACATTGTCGACAAGGCGGCGCGCGTCGGCCAGGGCGGCCACCGTGAGTTCATCTTTGACAAGTCTGTTGAGAGGGACCTTGTTGAAGCCGGCGCGCGTTTTTTGAATCGCATCGACCACGTCCTTCTCGTAATCCCTGACCATTACTCGAATGCCTTCGCTCGCCACGTTTCTCCAGACGTCCCCCACGTAGCCGCCGTCGAGCCCTTCGGAAAGCCAATACTCGCCGAGGGGCTCCGCAAGCAGTTTCACACGAGCCTTGCTGGCGCCGTCGGAGAGGTCTCTCCAGTTGTTGCAGATCGTTTCGCATTTGCGCAAAAAGACCTGGCTCTCGAGGTTGCTGAGGCTTTCGTCGAGTTGACCGAATTCTTCCTCAAAGCTCCTGGCAGGCATGTGCGGTTTGAGTGCGTTGAGAGCCTTCAACATAATCTTTCCGAAGCGCTCAAGGCCGCCGTTGAGGGCTGCTGCGTCCGCTTCTTGCCTGTTTATGACCTGCAGGAATGCTTCCCACGAATCGAAGGAGTCGATCTTGGGGACAACTCTTTTCGTCCAATAATCGGCGTAGTCCTTCGCATAGCCTTCGTAGGCGTTGTATACGTCTTGGCGTTGGCGCCGAAGCCGTTCGAGTTCGAGTGTTTCAACCGTCTCTTTCTGGAGCTCTTCCAGAAGAGCGTTCCACCCTTTGAGCGCGTTCCCTGCGCCTTCGGGATGGTACTTGAGGTCGAAGGCGCCCCCGCCCATGTTGGTCATGCGGATTCTCGGCTGCCGAAGGGGAGCCAATTCCTTTGATATCTCCCCAACAATGGCCGCTACGTCTTTGGGCGCCTGCGGCGCTTTGGCGACGAGGAACTTCGAGAATATCTTGTGGTTGCGCGATCGCAAAGCGGTGGTCGCCACGATTTCAGCAGCACCGGATGCCTTGTCGAATCCGTAGGCCTTCCTGTCGAGGCCGTGGAGGAGACCGATTTTCGCCTGGGTCTCCGCGACGTCTTCGTGAATTGCCCCGAAAGATGCCCTCACGCCGTCTATACGCGGGGCCGCCTGGGCCTTCTCGAGCAGGTCGTTGGCCAGACTGTACATGACATAACGAATGTTGTAAAGGCGAGGGTCCTTTTGAATTCTTTCCCACAGTTTCTTGTCGACCCGCTTAAGTTTCTGAAGGTTCTCCTCGGGGACGATACCCACAAACTCCTCGTCGAGCCCTTGAAGGTGCTTGATCTTGAGGAACTTGTCGAGATCAGCGCGCGGTTTTGCCCAACTGGCTATCAGGTCGTTGGCCAGTGCGAGCAGGAACACGGCGTGGGCGCCCATTTCTGAATCGGGGTCTTTCAAAGCCTTCTTCACATTCTCCTGAAGCGCCTGGTATCCTTCTTGGCCGGGGCGCGGCTCGTTCTCTTTTGCCTCGACCATGGCTTTCAGCAAGGGTGCGTCGTCGGCGAGGAGTTCGGTGAGGTGGGGGATGAGCGGAGCGAAAAGTTCCTCATAGAGAAGACTTCCGTATTGGTCGTCGACATTATTGAGGATGTCCTGTTTCACGCTGAGGGCGGCTTCCTGCAATGTGCCGTTTTGGAGGATCGCGGCGGGATCGAGCGCCTTGACCTGCTCGAACGCCGCCTTGAAATCTTCGAAGCCGCCGCTCCATGCCTTGAACTCAATCGTGGTGGCAGGAGGCTTTGCACCGACGCCCCTGATGAAGCGTTCTTCGAAGTCGCCGAACTTGTCGAGGGCCATCGAAAGATCCTTGAGCATGGAGAGGCGGCCACCCTTTACCTGCTGATCCACCTGGCCCGACCAATGGCGTACAAAGCGCTTGATGCCCGTTGTCACGGCTATGCGGGCCTCTTCGCTGCCGGCGTTGAGGAGGTCGGGAGGCCATTTGCCTTTGCTGCTTTCTCTCAAGTAGGTCCGCTGCAATACACTCTCGAATGCATCGGTATCCGGTTCCGCGGCCTCTTCTTCATCGGCGTTTTCGGTAACTTCTTCCGCCTCGCCGGCCTTTACGGCGTAGTCGAGCAGAGGCCTGAGCTCCAGCAGCGGCACCCTCGACCCCCGCCGCAGCGGATCGCTGAGCTTGTCCCCCTCAATTCGCACAAGCTGGACCAGCGCGTCCATCATGGTGTCGTGCCTCAGGTTCTCCTCGGCGACTCCTGCGGGCGTGTCGAGTGCTTCGGCCTCGAGCATCATCGTATCGCGGGTAACGTCTATGAGGGGCTCGAGAACGCCTGCCTCAAAGAGCGTGCGCTGTCCGTTTTCTCGGTTAGTGTTGATGCGTCGGTTGAATACCCTGGCAAAGCTGAAAATCCACGGCACGTGTATCGGGCCTTTTTCGATTTGGCCCAAGACGTCCTGATGAAATGCTTCTATCGTGACCTTGTTGCCCTTGTCATTCTTCAGGGGCCCGGCGGTTGAGTCTTTCTTGCCGATCTGTTTTGGGAAATAGACGGTGTCTCTTCCGTGATAGGCGTAATCGCTTGTGCCCTGGAAGGGACGCGCCACTATCGGCTTCCAATAGCTGTTTTCCCAGTTCCTTTCGAAGGCGCCGGCCATCCAGTAATTACGCTCGAGGCCGATGCTCTTGGTCATGCTGCGCGCGCCGAACCACGTGAGGAATAAAAGCAGAGCCACGCCCACAAAGCCCGCCCCCATGACGATTGCGTTGCGCTTGCGGTGCACTTGCTTGGTGCTCGACGCGCGGGTGATCAGCTTCTTTTCACGAAAGATTTTTTCGGTGAACACGTCGCGCAGGAAGTAGGCGCGGTCTCGTTTCCATATTCCGCCTTCAGGCAGTGAGTCGGGGGCGATACCGAGCGCCTCCGACAGTTCCTCATCCAGCGCTGATCCTTCCTGCATTGAGGAGGTAAAGTAGATGCCGCGAAGGAACAGCGGCTTGGCGGACCACTCGCTGGAAACGAAGATCATTTCCATGTAGCGCTGCAGGCGGGGCACCACCAGCTCAAGGCTCTTGGGAAACGCATACAGGGCGTTGATCAGCTCGGTGCGCCCCTCATCGCTCGACTCGCTTTGGAGGGCATCTTGCAGCAGCGCGAGCCTGCGGCGGCGCAGCCTTGTCAGAACCGATGTCATGTGCTCGCCCACAAGCGCAGCGTTGTATAGTTCATCCAGAGGGTCGGGGTTCGACCACCCCAGCATCTGGTGCTGGAGCTTCGGGTCGTCGAGGTTATAGAAGAACTCGCGGAAACCGTTGATCAGATCGCACTTTGTGACGACTACAAACACCGGGAACCGGACGTCGAGCGTGCGCTGAATCAGGTCGAGCTGCTGGGCGAACCTTGCGCCTTTTCGTTCAATCTCTTCGGCCGAGTCGTTGATCAGGTTATCGGACGGAAGCACGAGGATCAGCCCGTTGATGGGTTCGTTCGTGCGGGATCTCTTGAGCAGGGCGAGGAGTTCCCTCCAGCGGTCGTTCACTCCGGGCTTTGCATCTTCAAACAGCATTTTTCCGGCGGTATCGAGGATAACGGCATTACTGGTAAACCACCAGTCCATATTCATTGTGCCGCCGGCCCCTTGCAGCGGATCGGTGAGGTTGGCGGGGAAGCTGAGGTTGCAGTGGCGTATGGCTTCGGTTTTTCCCGATCCCGACTCGCCGATGATAAGGAACCACGGTGTGCTGTAGAGATCCTTGCCGAGGCTCCTGAAGACCTGTACGCCTTTCTCGAATCTCTTGCGGAGGTCGTCTAGGAGCGCGCGCTGGGCCGGTTCGCTTACTCCTTGCGGAGTAGCGCCGGCGTTGTCCATGAGCTCGCGCTCGAGCGGGGCGGCTCTGCGCTTCTTTCTACGCTTGAGGATATATGCATATGCCGCGAGCATCAGGCCCACCAGCACCATGCCGATCAAAATGATAAGGAAGGCCGATCCCGAGAACATGTAGAGGAAAAAGAACAGCATGCCGCCGCCCGCGGCCCCGCCGCCCACCTTCATCGGTGTCGGCAATCTCATGAACATGGAAAGGGGGCTTATCATCATCGCATGTCCTCCTCTTCCGGTTGCTCCACCGCCTGTGGACGGTTCCCAATGTCTGCCAGAGCACCATTGACCTCGTCTGAAGCCCATTTGAACAGGCAGATGTTTGTGATGAACGACACCATGCACAAGCCTATGAGGGCTATTGCGATTCCCAGCAGTTTTTTACCGGGCGGCTCGACCAGGTCCCTGGTATCGACGTGTTCGTACGACTCGGGGCAGATGACCGACCACTCGTCGGCATCCATCATGTCGCGGATGCGAGCCGAGCACTGCAGCATTTTCTTGCGGATGAACTCGGGCCTTTCAACGCCGGTGAAACCTACGCCCATGCAAGTGTAAAAGATCGCCAGCCTTTCGGATGCTGCGGGTCCCTTGTCTTCGAGGGTGGCATCGAGCAGGTCAAAGAACCGCTCGTCGCCGGCGAGTTCATTCTTGTCGAAAGCAAGCTCGTTCCAATCCTTTGCGAAACTGAGGTTGCTTTCTTTTATCATGAAGTCGATGAAGAAGATAAGGACCAGCTCTATCTTGTCGTACTGTTCAGACAGGTGGCCGTCTGTCGAGGCTTTGGACCTCATATTCTTGAGGTGGTCCTCGATGTTGGCGCGGACCTGGCTCAATTCGAGTTTCCCTTTCTCGCCCGCGCGGCTCAGCCGGCCCAGAAAACAGATGTACAAGAGCAGCGGTTCGCAAAGCTCAAGGAGTGTCATTTTGCATCTCCCATTTCGGACACGGTCATGCACAATGTAATGACGAAATCGGCCGATCCTATGCCCGGCCACTTTATCGCCATTGCCTTTTCCTTTTTCACGTCATCCCATCTGCGCTCGTTTTCGGTCGGGAGCAGGCGGAAGTAGTAAAGCCCCGCCTGCGACCGAAGCCCGGGCGGGGGGTTGGGGTCTTCGCTCAGCTTCACGCCCCTCACCCGCGAACTCGCGAGGCTCTTGGGCATCAGCTTGAATTCGTTGTCATCTTCGACCAGATCGGTCAGGGGTTTGCGGTCCATTTGTGTTTTGATGCCCAGGTAATACTCGTTGGGCCGGGTGAAGTGGTCGTCCTCGAGGTCCGCCACAAGGGCGCCCATTTCCTCGTCCATCGTGAAGGGCACCTCGAGGCAGGTCACGGCCTCTTCGCCACGCAGCAGACCGCGGATGTGCGACATCATCTCGGTGAAAGAGATGGCGAGGTTGTCGTGGTCGTAGTTGGCTACCTCGAACTGATGATCGCGGTCGGGATAGAGCGCCGCCAGCTCGCCCATGAGTTCTCTCATCTCGAGGTACATGTCGAAAGGCGTAACGCCGGGAGCGTTCGCGAGATGCTGCAGCCTTGCGCTATAGTGGTTGAGCGTCCTCAAACGGAGCACGTGTACAAACTGCGCGCCTCGCATAGTGTCGGCGCTGAAGCCGCCCCGCTGCATTTGCTTTATCAGATCTTTGCGGCTTGCCTCTACCTGGTGGGCGAGGTCGCGCACCTTTTCGAGCAGGAAAGGCGTACCTTTCAGGAGAAGGCAGGCTGGAATAAACGCGCGGTCGCGCCTCGCGGCCCCCTCGGCTTCCCCGGCCGCGTGCGTGATGCGCAGCAGCGGCAAGACCTCCATATCCGTAGGGTCGTCGGAATCGAGCATGAGCCTGGCGTTGAGCCTGCGAACGGAGATGGGCTTCTCGTTGCGGCCCGTGTTCTCGTCGGGCGCCTCCACGTCGTCGTGTACGCGGAAGAGCCGCTTTACCCGATAGTCGGCATCCGGGCCCGATTCAATAGCGTTGGCGCCGTGGGCGTTCCACAGCGGCACACCCAGGCACACGGTCAGCGGCTCCGTGGTGGCCTTCAGGGCCTCGTTGATGTTCAGACGGTCGAGGTCGGCATTATCCGGGAAGCACACATACAAGCCGCCCGGCATTATCACCTCGAGACGATCATATTCTATCAGCCCGTTCTCGAGGGCGTCGTCGGACAGTCTTTCTTCTATCACACCGTATGGAAAAGCTTGCCACCCGAGCTGCCGCTCGACCGAAAACCGATCAAAGAGCGACCGCTGCATCCACTGAAGATGGTGGGGCTGAAGAAAAAGCCCCTCGTGCCAATGAACCTGCCCCGATTTGGCCATAAGACATTCTCCGTGCCCGGCGGCCCACTTCCGGCAGCCGCTCTGAGGCGGATTGCATACGACTTGTCGATTCTCTAACTGTGGTCGCGTTTGACCGTTAAGAGCTCAATTACGCTATTCGCTATGGATTCCTTGATCTCCTTCTCAATCGTGGCCTCATTCACCCCCTCCGACAGCTCAACGTACTTGCGCCAGTATTTTACTTCGCGAGCGGTCAGCAGGCCAGAGCGCTCGAGATCGGCCGAGGTCATTATTTGAAGAGGAGAGAATTTGGCAAGGTGGCGATTGGCAAACTTGCGCCCCGCGCCGCTTATCGCCGAGGTGAGCGCCACGATGAGGTTGTGGAGCTTGTTGATGCTCTCTTTCACCTGATCAGAAGAAACGGTCTTCTCGGGCTTGGCGTACTCGCTCAACGTGTGTTTCAAGTCGCCGCTCTGGCCCGCGTCACCCATCTTCGCCCGCGGAGCCACCTGGTGCCAGGTATTCCAGATGATCGGATCGAGCGCACTGGCGAAATCGACCAGCATCGTAAATGCCTGCAGAACCCTGTTGAGCTGGGCCGTGTCGGTAATGCCCATCTCTTGCGCCGTTTGCCCGAGCTCGCCGGTTCCTGCGGACGCGGAGGGGACCATTGTGCTGAGCCGCTCGGTCAGGGCCTGTTTCTGAGGCCCGGGGAGTGACGGCATGAGCTCGGCCAGGCGGCCGATCAGGAAGTCCGGGTCTCGCAGCCTGCGCTCGGCGACCGACGGCTCTTTGGCCGGCTCGGGCTCCGGCGGGGCAGGCTCCGCTTGCCGGTCCCAACTGGGGAACCTGCTCTTGAGCTCCTCGAGGAACGCGGTGCGCTCCTCGGGAACGAGCGTTGCAAGCACCCGTTCTACTTCTTCACCCAGGTATCCCTTTCTGACCTCGTCGGTCTCATCTGCAAAATCGATCTGGATGAGGCGAAGCTGATTTGCCGTCGCGGCAACGAGATTCGATCTGTCTTTGGTAGGAGCTGCCACTGTCTTGCGCCTTTTCCAGCAACAACGGGGTGAATGCACCCCAAGCCGAAAAGTTACCTCTGGAATACGCCACGTATTGTAATGGTCCGTTCGGCAAGCCAACCTGGTGAAGAAGTCCATCTTCGGCTGGGCTTCTAAGTGTTCTGCTGGTAAGAATTATACAACACGCCGGACCCGCGCGCAAGAGGTTTTTCCTCGGTTTTCAGGCCGACACGTCAATCTCGCCCTGTCAGTCGTTTCCTTCTTTAGCGGTTTCGGGCTTGTTGAAGTTTATCCGTGAACCCACTCCGATTTCGATGTAATCGGCGCCGAACGCCTCCTTCATCTTCTTCCGGGTGTTGTCGCCGGAGCAGTGGCACGGGCCGGCCTTCCGCACGCCGAGGTCGCGGAGAGCATCGATTACGCGCAGGATCTCTTGACCGGACGCTGCCGCCATGTGGAATCCGCCGAGGACCGCCAGCACGGGCTGGTCGGCGTTTTGTTTTGCCGCCCTGGTTATATTGACGATTCCCGGATGCGCACAGCCTGTAATTACCACGATGCCTTCCGCCGTTTCGATGTACATTCCCTGCTCTTCGATTCCATTTTGGAGCACTCCGCTGGTGTGCGCTCCCTCGCAGATTTGCTGCGGGTCAGTAGTCTCCACGATTCGGCCCCCGGCTTTCTGCACAGTATCTTTGATGTTTTCGGGGAAGGCCTCGGGCAGGAAAACGGCCACATCACTGTTTTGGGCCAGAAACTCGCTCAGGCCGCCGACGTGGTCGTAGTGCGCGTGCGAGAGGACCAATACGTCGATATCGGCCGGGCTGATTCCGAGTGTTTCCATGTTGCTCAGAAGGATAAGGCCGTCCTCGCCGGTGTCGAAGAGTATGGTCTTTTCCAACCCTTGGATCACACACCCGAAACCCCACCCCGTGGTGAGGGTTTTATCGCCGGGGTAGTTGTCGAAGACAATCGTCAGGGCAATTTCGCTCGTTTTGGTTTTTTCTTGCTCGGTCGCTTGCGGCTCATCAGCTTTCATTTCGCACCCCCATAGGTTGAGGAAAAGGAACGCCAGTATGACAGTGAGCAACCACACGATCCCGGTCGGACGCCTTACGTTGATCTGTACGCTTATGGCTCCACCGCCTTTCGGCTTGTTAGCGGCAGTAGTTTTCTACGAGTTGCGATACCAGCCTCACTTTTTCGATATCGGCGGGCGGGGGGAGTTCGTCCGACACACCCAGGATCAGATTGGGAGAAAACATATCCAGCACTTTCGTGGCGAATTCCTCGAGCTCTTCGTTTGAGTACCGCGGCAAAAACAAGATGGCCGGAATGCCGTCCAGCAGTATAGTGTCGCCGAGGGATTCTTTCAATTCTTCGAGAGTGACGTCTCCTTGGGGCAGCGGGGTGGCGGCTTCAATGCCGTCAAATCCCGGCTCCCTTATCATAGGCAGCAGCGGCTTGAGTGAGCCGTCCATGTGGATGTGGCAAAACTTCCCCTTTGCGTGAACTTGATCAACCCTCTTCTTGTAGTAAGGCACGAGGTATCGCTCGAAGTATCCGGGCGGCGAAATATGCGCGTCGATATTCTCACCGAAATTCAGAATCTTCACCGGAGAATCCAGAATCACCTCGTACATCATATCCTGCCATGCTTCGATGGCTTTCATGAAGTCTTCCGTTTCCGCCCGGTAGTCGGTCAGTGCGTAAACGGTATTTTCCAAGCCCATGTAGCTTATGACCAGGCTCTGGAACGGAGAGCGCGGGTAAAAGCTCTGCGTAACGCCGTCAAGGCCTAAGGTCTTCTCGGCGAGTTCGAAAGCATCCTGATCAAACGAAAACGCGGTATGCTCCAGGATATGCTTCGCGATCTTCATGTCGCCGGGCGACTTCACCGGGTAGTCGGTTTGGTAGCCTCCCGAGCCCATGCTTCCTTTTCTCGTAACATGGCGCAATTGGCCTGCGGGCGTGTCTTGGACAGTAACGATGTTACCGTCTTCTTCCTTTTCGTCGTGCTTTACCGTGTCGTCCGTTTGTGTATTGAACACCGAGATCCCGCAGACCTCACCAGGGTATCTGGGCGAGGCATTGAGGTCGTGGTAGATATCCAGCATGCTCATGCCGCGGTATTTCTCGGGCATCGTGTCGGCCTCGGTTCGGCCGTTGTACCAGTAATAGATACGAGGTTGCCAGACTATTTTGTCCGTGCCTTTTCGCTCAAACGTATTGAGTATCCTCTGCCGAAAGGTCATCTTAGAATTCTCCATATTCGCGGCCGGTTTCGTACATTGCAACGATGTTTTCCGGCGGGCTGATCGCCTGAAGACCGTGGCACGGAGCCAGAATGTAGCCGTCCCTACCCAGGAGATCAATGTTGTCTCTCACTTCTTGGCGCACCTCGTCTACCGAGCCGAACGCCAGCGTGTATTGGTTGTCCATGCCCCCGTGAAAGATTATCTTGCCGCCGAAGTCGCGCTTGAGGCTTTTGCGGTCCATCCCTTTGCACCTCCACTGAACGGGATTGAGGATATCGATGCCGGCTTCGACCATGGCGGGAAGTATCTGCGCGATGGCGCCGTCGTTGTGGTGAAATACAAGTACCCCGGCCTGGTGGGCGAGGTCGATCATTCGTTTCATCCGCGGAATGAGGAACTCGTGGATCTGCGCGGGGGAGAACAGCAAGGATTCCTGAGAGCCCATATCCTCGGCCACGTAGCTGAACGTCACTTTCCCCGGGATCTGCTCGTAGATGCGCCTTGTGCTCTCGTATGCCAGATCGAACAGTTTGTCGAGGCAGAAGTGCACGATGTCGGGATGCAGGATCAGGTCCATGAACGCCTGCTCCTGGCCTCGCAGCTTATTGTAGGCGTTGAACGGCTCCGAACCGCCGCCCATGATCGGGCGGTCTTCCCGGCCGGCGAGCTGCCCGGGAATGTCGGAATGATCATACCAGTCGGGGCTGGGCCAGGCATAGCCGGCCTCGATCTCGTCGAGGGTCTCATACTGCGCCAGTGGATGATACACGCACTCTGAGTAAACGCCGGTCCCGTAGTTTACACCCTTGAAGCGGCACCCGAAGACATCCTCGCCTTCAGGCACCGGCGGCCCCACGTATTTCGGCCCCACGCCGACAACTTTATCAACGTGGAGGCGTTCGAACATCTCCTCATCGCTGCCGCAGCCCATGTGCCGCATGACCTTGTTCGTTGCCTCGTACGTCCCCCAGAAATCCATGGGAATGCGGTCGGGCTTCTCGCGGTTGAGGACGGCCAACCATCGTTCTTTAGATGTCATTGTGCTTGCCCTTTGCGGATTCACAGGGATTTGGCAGATTCTCTTGTGTGTTTGAAAACAACGTCGAAACCCGCCTGTGAAATAGTCGACCGTCCCCCGGGTCCGTGGGAATTCATCCCGGTATCTCAAAACCTACCCGAAGCGTTGCAGGTGCGGGGTCTCGCCCAGTGCCATGTACTCGGGGTTGCCTTTTGAGATAGTCTCTATGAACATGCCTCAATAAAAGCCACTTGTATCGCCCTTACAGGGCTCAGACCTTTCGGTTTCGCCTATCCAGGGCGTCGCCGCAGCCCTTCAGGCTCCGGCTTTGCCCTGGGCTATATTGTAACGCCCCCTCGGGGCTAAGAATAACTCCGCAGCACTTATTCTATGAAGCCGTACTGCGCAGCTCCGGCGCCTTCTCTTTGCAGCCCTGAAAGGGCGAGCAGATTACAGCCCAGGGCAAAGCCGGAAGCTGCGGTCAGCAGCTTTCGGCGACGCCCTGGGTAGCGGTTCACCCCACACCAGAGGAGCCCTGTAAGGGCGGTACAATTCAATCCCATTGCGGGTCCCCGCGTCGGCTGGCACGGAGCGGCCACGTGCAAACCCAGGGCAAGGCTCCGCAACTCCTTGTTTCTTAAGCAATTGCGTTCTCTGGAGAAAGAAAAATAGCGTTGCCGTACTAAGAAGGCTTTCGCAAGGCCATCTTGACGTCCACGACCGGCGATCCGTCCAACGCGTCGAGGCCGGTAACAGTTATTCGCGTTCCCTCGACCCGGACCACATTCACAGCGGTGGCGCCAATCGGGTTGGGCCTCATTGGGCTTCTCAGAGAAAACACTCCTTGTTGAAGGCGGGTTGTGTCGCCCTGTGGATGCACCTGAAGCCGACGTCGGGCCTCTGGCCGGAGTTCGTACATCCAATAAAAGATCTCCAGTTGGCTTCCCGGCGCAATCCCGAGCAGACCGTCTTCATACCGACTGTCGATCTCGACTACCGATTCCGAGTCGGAAAGCCGATGCACCTTGCCAATTGGTTCTATTACTATTTCGTTTCGTTTGCTTCCGGTTCCTTTCCTCATTTGCTCTGTTCTCCGAAGGTTTGGTCACGAGGACCCCAGCGCCTTGAGAGCCTCGATATCTTCGTCTGTAACGGCGGGATAGGAGAAGATCACGATCCCATCCGCGCCTTCTTCAAGCACGCCCTTGGTTTGGTCTATCAGCGTTCGAGTTGACGTTGCCGAGTCGGCGCTTTGTTTGCCCAGGCCTTCCCACACGGGGCAGTTGCCTTTCACGGACGCTATGTGGTTCGTCGTGCGCCTGACGGCGATCTCGGTGCTGTTGGTATAATTCATCGGGAAGATAAAATCTATCAGGCCCATCTCCGCCCATTGCGCCCAGTTCTGGGCGTCGTCTACGATGCACTCCGGATACTGCGGAAAGACCGCCGCCGACACTTCCATCTTTCTTTCGGACGCGGCCTTGTGCACCCTTTCCACGAACCGGGTCACATTGCCCGCCCGCCAGTCGATCCAGTCGGACCATTCGCTGTCTTTCTGACTTAATTCCGTAAGCGACTTCTTTATGCCGCCGGCCTCCTGGCAGTAATCGCAGCAGCAGAAAGCTCTCGCGCCCGCCCTGATGTAATCGAGGTGAACGCCGGCCACGTCGTAGTTGTCCATGACCTCTTCGTACAGAGCGAACTCGTAGTCCTGCACTTCAGGTCGGGCAGTACAAGCCCAGTACAGAATGTTGCCTTGCACGGCATCGTTGCCTTCTCTATCCTTTGCTCTAAACTCCGGATGATTTTCTATCAGCGCCGAGTTTTTCCCTTCGGTGAAGACACAGAACCACGGATGGATCTTGATGCCGTGTTCCCTTGCCGACTCCGCCATGACCGTCAAGCGATCCCAATCCTTATACTCCGGCCTCACACGCGCCACATTGCTGTGGTAATCAACATATCCGCGGACCTGCTTTATGCAAGGAATCAGAAGATCGAAGCCGCCGTCTGCCAGTCGGCCGATGGCTCTCCTGATCGACTCCTCGTCTTCGCCGAGCGATCCTGCGGAATGCGCCCAAACGCCTTTGTGGAATGTTGGCACTTTCTTTCCTCACGTTGATTGGTATACCTTGATTGCTTCCCATCGCCGCGGCAGGTAGTGTAGTGTTCCACCGGTCCGATTTCAAGCAAATTCTAATTTTCCTGCCGAAACCTACCCCAGGCGCACAGCGATTCCGCGAGAAGAGTCGTCCTGCCGCAAGAAACCCTTGACCTGCGCAGGCACTTTTCTTATCATAATGGCATCCTTGGCGTGGGTCTTCCAAGCAAGGAAAGAAAAAGGGCGTCCGGGCGACTGTTTACTCAGATTATCGAAGGAGATCGGCCGAAATCGTTCTCATCGATCTCGCGATCGAGTGACCGCAATACGCAAGAGGAAAGCAGATGAAGAAGTCGACACAGAAAGCGGCGCAGAAACGCGCCCTGCAAAGTGCCATCAAGGCGCTGGGAAAGGCAGCAGGCAGAGGCAAGCCCAAGATCGGCGTGGAAGAATTCATGTCGGTGGCCGAACGCTTCGGCTTCTCCAAGCCGACGCTGAAGAAAATCCGCACGGCGGTCACGGAAGAAGGCATGGGCACCGGGCCGTTTCTTGCCAACTATTACGCCAACCTGAAAGAGACCAAGGTAAGGGCCTTCGAGCGCGTGGCGCGCGAGAAGTTCGGCACCAAATACGCCATCGGCGCCAGCTCCGGCACGGGCGCACTGCACAGCGCGTTCGTGGCGGTCGGCGTAGGCCCCGGCACGGAAGTGATCTGCCCGGCCATCGGTTTCTATGCCACCGCCGCAGCCGTGGTTACCGCAAAGGGCATACCCGTTTTCTGCGACGTGGACGAATCGCTGGGGATGGACCCCGCGAAGATCGAGGCCCTGATCACCCCCCGCACCGTTGCAATTGCACCCACGGAGGTGATGGGCACCGTGTGCAACATGGGCGCCATCATGAAAATCGCACGCAAGCACAAGCTCAAAGTCGTCGAAGACTGCGCACAGTCGTGCGGCGGGAGCTATAAGGGCAAACTGGTAGGCACCTTCGGCGACATGGGATGCTTCAGCATCTCGGCCTACAAGATCGTCGGCGGCGGCGAGGGCGGGCTCATTCTCACAAATAGCAAGCGGTTGTGGGAGCGGGCCAACCAGGTGGCGGAATGCGGCGGCCTGTGGCGGCCCGACCGATTCGGTCCGGCGCGCTATGATGGCGAGCTGTTCTCGGGCACCAACTACCGCATGTCGGAGCTTGAGGCGGCTGTCGACGTCGTCCAGCTCAAACGAATGTCGGCTACGGTTAAGCGATTCAATGCCGCCAAGATGCGCATTCTCAAGCAACTGAAGACCTACAAGGAGATACTCCCTCAGAAACTCAACGACCCTGAGGGCGAGGTCGGCTACCAGTTGCGATTCTTCCCTGAGACGGTCGAGCTGAGCGAAAAGATTGCCGGCGCCTTGCAGGAGCGAGGCATCGGCTGCGGCACACGCGGCAGGGGTGCGGCGCCCGACTGGCATATCTACTCGTATATGTTCCCGATCACGTTGAAAAGAGGAACCACCGACAAGAACTGCCCCTTCCAGTGCCCGATCTACCTGGAAAACGGCGGGCGGGCCGAGTATGCAAGGGGAGATTGCCCCGTGGCCGACGACCTTTTCGACCGCGTGGTAAACGTCATGCTAAACCAGTGGCACAGCGCAGCGGACAGCCGCAACATCGCCAAGGCCGTCAACGAGGTGCTCTCGGCGCACTGCACCGAAGACGCCAACGCCGTGAAATGGATCTAGATTGACCCGCATAGCACACAGCCGCGCGCAGGGTCCAATGGAATTGACTTAAGGGCGATCGTCTGTGTAGGGGCACGCTGCCCGCCGAATGGTGACGCACCGGCTTGCCGGCGCATGACCTGCCGAGCGTAAGCTCGGCGACCCTGTCCGAAGGACAGGCATTGCCTGCCCTCTTAAGTTAATGCCACGGGTGCGTAGGAGCGGCTCGTGAGCCGGTATGTGTTTAGCGACTTTTGTAAAGGCGATCCAGACGGTTGTTTTGCCGTGCGGTTCCTAGCCTCGCAGAGGCGTAACATTGTTAGCCCAAGGCGTGAGCCTTGGGGATCGTGGTCCGCCCCATGAGCGCGCCCTGTAGGGGCGCAACCCGTGGGGCTTCGCGTCGGTTATGTCTCTTGAGTTGCGCCCCTACAGGGCGCATGTTTTCTCTTGTTCTGCGTTCCCAAGGCTCACGCTTTGGGCTAACAATGTTTCATCCCCTTTGGGGATTCCTGCGAAGTCCATACAATGTCGGCTTCACACGCTAAACATGTAGGTGAGCCGCATCGAATTGTATCCACTTCCGGCGAGGATTGTGAGGAAGCACGCCGATGAAACTGTCCACCATGACGGTGCTGTCCGACTCGGAAGTCCGGCAGTTCCACGAGGCGACACTCGATATCCTCGAGAACTGCGGCGTGCAGATCGGTAGCCCGCGGATGCTGGCCTTTCTCGAGGAAAAGGGCCTCGCGGTCGACCGTGATGCGGGCATTGTCTGCTTCAGCCGTTCTTGTATTGAAGATGCAATCAGCCACGTGCCGCGGCGGTTCGAGGTTTACGATCGCGACGGTGAGTTCGCGTTCGTGCTCGGCGACGGCAACACGAAGATCGCCGCCGGGCACAACGCTGTTTTCTGGGTTGATACTGAGACGGGCGAAACCCGCCGCTCGACCGTGGCAGACGTCGAGCTTTTCTCGCGCATCTGCGAGGAACTCGAGTGCATCGACATGATCGGTATCCCGGTCATGCCGCAGGACGTGCCCGACCCCGCTATCAGCCTGCCTTACGGCGTGCGGGCCGTCATCGAGAACAGCCGCAAGCCGATCTTCTTCTCGACCGACAACGCAAGAATCAACCGCACCGTCATCGACATGCTCGAGGCGGCGTTCGCGGGTGACTTCACCACGCAAGTCTACGGGATCAGCCAGCTATCGCCCACCAGCCCATTGTTCTGGGAGGGAGGGGTGCTCGACGCCATCATGGACACCGTCCAGACGGCCGTGCCGCTGGCGATCCTGCCCGAGCCCAACGCCGGCGTGTCGTGCCCGTTCACCCTGGCCGGGCTGTTGACAATGAACAACGCCGAGTGCATCTCGGGCCTCGCGATGATCGAGCTGCTGAAACCCGGCGCCGCGGTCATGTACGCCAACTCGTGGACGACCACCGACATGCGAGACGGCTCGGCACTTGTCGGATCGACCGAGACGTCGATCTGCCGGATAGCCGGCGCCCAGCTTGCCCGTTTTTACGGCGTGCCTTCACACACCACCGCGCCGAACTCCGACAACCACGCCCACGACGAGCAAAGCTCGTGGGAGAGAACCTACAGCACCTTCTGCGCCGTGGCGGCCGGCAACGACCTGATCGTCAACTGCGGGATGTTTGCCAGCGGCCTCACCTGTAGCCACGAGCAACTGATCATGGACGACGAGATCGCCGCAATGGCGAAACGAATCGTCCGGGGGATCAGGGTCGACGATGAAACAATAGCCCTCGACGTGATCAAGGAGATCGGCCCCAGGGGAACATACCTCACGACCGACCACACGCTTCGGTGGCTGCGTTCCGACGAGTACCTCGTGCCTCGCCTGTCGGTGCGCGGGCCGCGGGCATCCTGGGAGATGGCAGGCGCGAGGGATACCTACGCCCTGGCCAAAGAGATGGTGCGTGAATACGAGAAAACGCCCGGCAACCCCCTCGACCCCGCCCGCGCGGGGAAGCTCGCCGACATAATCACCGGCCTTGCGAAGGAATAACCGGCGAAAACCACATTTCCTGAAGGTCATCATGTTCGGTCCCGGTTTGGCCGAGTCTTGTCATTACCCACATTTTCCGTGGCGGCATCGTCGACTCCTACGCCCTGAAAGGGCAAAGTATGAAAGCCCAGGGCAAGGTGAATCCTGCAAGGATTCGCCGTCGCCCTGGGTTGCGTGGCATTCAAAATTGATAAGCCCTGAAAGGGCGAAGTAAGAAATGATGCCAACAGCAGGCGCCTGGCCCTGCGATGTCTACTCCGCCCTTTCAGGGCTTAACGGGGTTTTGGGCCGCTTACCCAGGGCGTCGGTGAAAGCCGCTTGTCGCGGCTTTCACCTTGCCCTGGGCTTTCATCCTTCGCCCCTTTGGGGCTTAAGAGCGCACGGGCCTCTTGGCACATTTCCTTGCACAAGAACACGATCCCCAAACACTTCTGCCAAAAGGATGTGGGTAATGACAAGGGCTTCAGCCCGTGGAAAAGATCGGCCCCACAACCCCAGAGCCCCCGCAGGGGGGCCGCCTAAGAAGGCGGCGCGACGAACGAAGACGTTCGTCGATGTAGACGAGATAGCGGCAACGTCTCGGAAAGGCGGGACGAGAGGAAATGTCGGGCACCAAGCAAAAACCATAGTTCGTTGTTGCACCCTGCCGGCCGGGGCCAGCGGCTTTTTCTGGAACCTCAGTGAGACTCCGCCGCGTTTGTTATGGTGGTCTTACTCGCAGGGGTCCAGTGTCACGTGGAGGGAGTAATAGTATGTGGACGAAGTCTGCCGATGCGGCTTGCCGGGGGGCGTGCGCTTCAAAGAGCCGGTTGCTGCTCGTTTTCGCGCCCTCGGTGCGCCATTCCGATTACAAGAAGCAAATGCGCGCGATCATGGGCGAGGCCACCGGGATTGCCGACCGCGATCTTGTCATCGGTGAACTCTTAGAAAAAGGGATGAGCCGTATAGGCGATGTGCCCATTGATCCCGTTTCCGCCGCGCTGATGCGTGGAAACTTCTGCATCGACTCGGGCGATTTCGTTGTCGTTCTTATCGGCAAGGACGGAACGGAGAGGATGTGGTCTGAATGGCCTGTGCCCGCCCACGAGCTATTCTCGCTGATCGATACGATGCCGCTGCGGCAGCGCGAGCTCGAAGAAAGAAGCGCGGGAGGGTGAATTCCTTAAGATGCCTGGCATGGCTCTTGTACCCAAAATGAGTACGATCGTACTGTATCTGTTTAGCGTCCTGCGCCAAGACGCATGCGTCCGTGGAACACGATGACCATAGTTGATCGAATCGGTGTGTTGCCGCATGCCGCCCAAGAATTGTCGCCTCTGGGTAGGGGCATGCTG
>Ga0114922_10000279_pt1 | contig 49228 bp, 43 predicted proteins | sample AartaG_FD_100975 | JGI IMG/M metagenome (GOLD analysis project Ga0114922, IMG submission 100975) | Deep subsurface microbial communities from Aarhus Bay to uncover new lineages of life (NeLLi) - Aarhus_00045 metaG | ecosystem: Environmental > Aquatic > Marine > Oceanic > Sediment | place... | reverse complement strand
TGGATTATCAACCCGATGTATTGAAAATCGATGCTTGTTTGATAAAAAATATTGATAAAGACAAATATAGTAAAGATGTTGTAGAAACAATACAATTATTTGCTTGGAAACAAGATATAAAAAAAGTTGCAGAATTTGTAGAGACCCAAGAGATACTTAAAACTGTAACAGATATTGGTATAAATTATACTCAAGGGTATTTACTTGGTAAACCTGAAATCATGGAAAATCTATTTAAATAATATAAAAGTAAATTCCAATATAGAAGTTGCTTTAGTAGGAAATAGTGCTGTAATGAGTTCTACACAATGGGGTACCTCAAAACAGATAGATATTTTACCACTTGAATATATCAAGTATCTAACACTATTAAAAAACCCAAATACATTTCAAAGAATCAATTTTAATGATAATAACTTTATAGTATCTGCTAAAAAATTAAGAAATTTAGAATCATCAGTGACAGGTTCAATTTTAGTAGGATATAAAACTAGTGAGATAGATACTATGAAAAATAATATTTTTTATAAAACATTATTATGGTTTACTACTATTTTTATAATTGTTTTACTTTTACTGTTATATTTAGCAAATAAAATTTTAGTATCAATTTCAACATTAACAAATCATACAAGATTGGTTATGGATGGTGATTTAAATAATAAAGTTGAGATAAAAACAAATGATGAGTTTGAACTATTAGCTAACAACTTTAACAATATGGTTAGTTCTATCAAGCTAAATAAGAGCCAGCTAGAAAGATCTTCAAATTTATTGGAATCAGAAGTAAAACGTCAAACTAAAGAGTTACAAAAAAACTTTGATATTATTAGTGAATATGTAATATTCTCAAAAACTGATCTTGATGGTGTTATTACAGAGGTAAGTGATTCATTTTGTAAAATATCAAAATATTCAAGAGAAGAGCTTATTGGTAAAAATCATAACATCATAAGACATCCTGATACAAAAGATATAACATATGAGGAGATGTGGGGAACACTTCATCTTGCTAAAGTTTGGCAAGGTGAGATAAAAAACCTAAATAAAGATGGAGAATATTATTGGATTGATGCGACAATATCTCCTGAGTATGATAAAAATGGCGAGGTTAAATCCTACCTAGCAATTAGACATGATATTACTGATAAAAAGAATTTTGAAGAACAACATATTCAGTTAATGGAGTCAGAAAAACTTGCTTCCATGGGAGAGATGATAGGAAATATCGCTCATCAATGGAGACAACCATTATCTGTAATTGCAACTAGTGCTACAGGGATGTTACTGCAAAAAGAGCATAATATTTTAAGTGATAAACAGTTTCAAGATACTTGTGAGATGATAAATGAAAATGCACAGTATTTATCACAAACTATTGATGATTTTAGAAATTTTATCAAAGGTGAGCGTATAAAAAGTGTATTTTCTATAAGTAATACTATTAAAATATTTTCAAACCTAATGGCAGCAAATATAAAAGGCCATCATATAGATGTAATTTATGATATTGATGAAAATATAAAAGTAGCAGGTTATGAAAATGAATTGATACAATGTTTAGTTAATATTTTTAATAACGCAAAGGATGCTTTATTAGAAACTAATACAAAAAATAAACTTCTATTTATAACAATAAAACCAATAAATAGTACAAATATTTCTATAAAAATAAAAGACAATGCAGGTGGTATCCCTTTAAATGTTTTACCAAAAATATTTGAACCTTATTTTACTACAAAGCACCAATCACAAGGTACAGGATTAGGTCTTCACATGACATATAATTTAATAGTTGATGGTATGGAGGGAACTATTGAAGTTAATAATAGTAGTTATGAATACCAAGGTAACAAATATATTGGAGCAGAGTTCATAATAAATTTATCTACAGAATAAACATTGCATGACAAAATGTAATGTTTTTACTATGTTAGATTATTTTTTGTTACAATATCATATACATTATAAAAGGACAAAATATCATGGATGGTAAAATAATGGTAACTTATAAAATATTATGCAAGACTGACTTTAACTTAGAGATAACATTGGAACAAATACTTTCAAATGAAAAAATTGTAAAAACTATTAAAAATGAATTTGCAAAAGGTATAAGAAACATTGACTTTTCTTGTAAAAACATAGATAGCTTATTAAAAATAGAGACAATAAAAGACTTGTATCAATTTGAAGCACTAAAAGATGATTTTGCAGATTTAGTCTCCTTAGCTGAAGATGATGCTACTTCGAGAAAACTATTTAAAAAAGATTGTGTTGGGATTGAGTTAGTTGACATAGAGATTTTATAAACAATTTTATTCTTACTATTAATTTGATAAAACAAGGAAATCATTTAATATAAAGGTGACATTTGAGTATTCGTATTTTAATAGTCTTAACATTTTTTTATAACTTTTCTTTAGCAAATTTAGTGATTGATAGTCATATAAATAAATATGATAATTTTTCTATTCAATACTATTATGATAAAAATAATGATTTATCAATAGAAAATATATAAAAACATAAATTCAAAAAAAGCACATTAAATAGCTTTACCTTTGGATATATAGAGGGTTATACTTGGTTAAAAATAGAGATTGAAAATCGTTCTGAAAAAGAAAACTATATATTATCATTAAGTGAAGCAATTTGGAAAGAAGTTAACTTATATTATAATGTATGCTGAATAAGTAGTTATATATTCATAAGAGAATTATACGAGGGTAAAATAATGAATATATTAGTAGGGCAAATCAGAGATGATAAAACATTAGATAAAATAGATTATTTAAAAAAATTTGATAAAAGTATTAATTTAATAAAAGTATATAATGCAGAAGATGGATTAAAATATTACAATAGTAATGATATAGATATTGTTATAATAGATTTTGAGTATGAATGTTTCCAAGAATTAATGGATGGAATATTAAGTATAAATAAATATCAAAAAACAATTACCATCAGTAATGAAATTAAATGTAATGATAACAATGGTTGTAAAGATTGTATTGAAAACTTCAATAGAAAAAGATTATTAGATGAATTTAGTATAAAAGAGTTAATTAATATTGTTAATCATTTTGATACTGAGCAATGTAAATATTATAAATCTTTTGACAACATTGCAACAATAGCAGAAGATATATTAAAAAGATTTAGTGGATATAAATATAATAAAGAGACAATGACTATTACATTAAATGATAATGCTAATTCTATAAGAACGTTATTAGATATCATTAATATACTAAATCAACATAATATACCATATGAAGTAAAAGATACAACTATAATACAAATAAAGAAGTAATAAAGATGAAAAAAATAAAAGATTTACTAGAACCATTAAATTTAATATATTATGAATATGATATAAAAGAAAACTTACTAACATTAGATAAAGACTGGGACAAAGATAACCTTTTTGATGAACTTATTAAAGTAACCTATACACTTAGTAGTAATAATGTAAAGTTCTTTATTGATGAAAACAGATCAATTGTAATTGATGAATCTGATTCTATTATTAATAAAATAAAAAGATATTTTAACTCAATAATAACAAGCATTAGGAACAGTAGAATGAATATATATATCTTAAGTGATAAAAAAATAAAATGGGCAAAAAATTTACCTATGATTGAGATAAAACCAATAATACAAGAGATAGATTTATCTGATTATGATGCTCTGATTTTCACATCTAAGAATGCAGTTTTTTCTATTGATAAAATTGATAAAACTTGGAGAGATAAGCCATCATATACAATAGCACCACAAACTGCAAAAATTATTAAACACTTAAAAGGTAACCTTAAATTTGTAGGTAAAGAAAAACATGGTGATGAATTTGCATTAGAATTAATAGAAAAATTTAAGCATCAAAAACTTCTTTATATTAGAGGTTCAAAAGTAGTATCTAATATTGTAGATATTTTAAATTCAAATGATATTATATGTGAAGAGTTAGTTGTATATGAAACCATTTGTAAAGAGTATAAAAATAAAATTAAAATTCCTAAGAACTCTACAATTATATTTTCTTCTCCATCAACAATTAAGTGTTTTTTAAAAAACACAACTTGGGATGAAAGTTTTAAAGCAATTTCAATAGGAAATACAACTGCTAAATATTTTCCATCTCATATTGTACCTGTTATTGCAGATACAACTTCATTAGATTCTTGCGTTAAAAAGGCTATTGAATCAGAAAATAAATAAATTTAAACTATATAAAACAATCAAGTATATATTGATATTTAGTGAAAAGAAAAGGTTGTAAATATATTAGAAATAGCTTTATATAGATGTTTGTATTTAAATCTATCTAATCTGATAGAATTTATAATAAGTTTATTTACGGAATAAACTTATTAAATATAATATTCCAAATATACCTAAAACTAATAATATTACTTGAAAATAAATATTATTGTTTGATTTTTCTACTTTCTCTTCACATATTTTATACTCTGCATTAAATAAATCTTCATTAAAATAGACATTAAAAGTGTTGGTTGTAGTGATACTTTTAGAACTATTTATTCTATTATTTTTTTCAAGGTTTATTTTTTGTATAAATTTTAAATCTTTACTATTTTTTAAACTATAAAACTCTTTTGTAGTTATTGAATTTTTTGAGTTATTGTATAGGTAAGAGGTAAATTTGTTATTTTCAACTACACCTTTTAAATAGTATAGATTATTTTCTGTTTTAAGATAATAACTATCTTCAGGTATATCTACATAACCTCCAAGGTTATCTTGAACTGCATCTTGAGTTAAATATAGTTTATCACTACTAATATTTATTTTAAATTGTTTTAATTCATTTTTAGAGTTAGCACAAAATTCACTAAGCTGAATCTTAACAGAATCATTAGCACCTAAGAATGTAACGTTTAATATAACTAGTAGTAAAAATAAAATATTTTTCTTCATTTAAATCCTTATTAAAAATATCATTTTATCATAAAGTTGTTTTATAATACTCTAGTATATTTAGGGGCTTGATAGTGATAATTTTCTCATTGATATAATTTATGATATAATCATTTAATTAAAAAGCATAAGGAGTATATATTATGCAAAAAAAAGAGATAAAAGATGAGAAGTTGAACTCAAATCATCATACTTTATTTAAGACAAGAGTAGAGATAAAAGAGGTAAAACTTAGTGTCAATACCTATAAAAAAGAGCCTGCTTATACAAAGTATAGGTTGTTTGTAGATTCGTTTATGGAAAAAGAACGTGGTTTACATGAGATATTTAATGAACTATGGAATGCAGGTGAAGTTGACACACTAGAACTTAGAATCAACTCAAGAGGTGGACTAGTAAATGAAGGTAGCCAGTTTTATTCGATTATAAAAAATAAATTTTATAAACGTACTACTACTATACTTGATTCTTGTGGATACTCTATGGGTGCATTGACTTTTTGTATGGGTGATAAAAGGGTTGTAACTCCTAGAAGTGACTTGATGTTTCACGATTATTCGGGAGGTCTTTCAGGAAAAGGTGGAGAGATAAAGTCTAGATATAAACATAGTACAAAACACTTAAGAGATTTTTTCAAAGATGTAATTCTTGAAAATAATTTTTTAACAAAACAAGAGTTTAAAGATATGTTAATAGGTCAAGACTTTTGGATGGATACAAAAGAGTTATGTAAAAGAGGAATAGCTACTCACGTGCTTGTTGATGGCAAAGAGATAACAGCTAAAAAATATTTAAAAACTATAAAAAAAATAAGGAAATAATTTGAAACTTGATATTACTAAAATCGCTAACGCTATACTTTATATGATAGAGAATAAGGTATCAAACCTAAATGATAAAAAACTTGCAGTTTTGCTATTTTTAATTGATTTTAATCATTTAAAAGACTATGATGAAAAAATATTCGGAGAGGTTTATATAAAAGATAATAGAAACCCAGAGCCTAAAACTTTAGGTAATATTTTTAGCGTTATGATAAATAATGAAGATTTAGAAGATGAAGACGATAGACTTTATATCATCCAAGAACTTTTAGACCATTTAGATATTGAGATTCTAGACAAATCAAAATACACAGAGCTAAACTTTATCAAAATGGAAGAGGAGTTTGATAAAAGTTTATTTACTAAAAAAGAGTTAAAAACTATAACTAAAGTTGTAGATAAATATAAAAATGAAACTCCAAGAAAGATGGCAAATATCTGTTTTGCAATAGATAAAGTTCGAGAAACTCCAAAAGGTGAAGTTATAATATAGTTTTATTATCTATATTGTGCAAAGGCAAGTTATTAAAAACTTGCTTTTACATCATTGGTTTTTCTTCTTTTATCAGATGTAGATATTGATTCATTTCTACTTCTTCTCTCTTTGATTAACTTTATATCTTCATTTGCTTTAACACTATCTTTTCCTATAAACTCTTTTTCATCTGCATCATGCACAATTGCATAAGCTATATGTTGTGTTTGAACAGCTATATTTTTAGTATGTGAAGCTGTACTTGCATTTTTTTGTGTTTGTTGATCTAGTTGGTTTATCGCATCATTTATCTGTTTTATTCCAAGTAACTGTTCTTTTGATGCCATCTCAATATCAGATATCATATCAAGTGTATTAGAGATACCTTCATTTAGGTGAGTATATCCATCAATCATCTCATCAGCAATAGACTTACCGTCATTTGCTTTAGATTTGGCATGAGAAACAAGTGTTTTAATCTCATTTGCGGCTTCTGCACTTCTTGAAGCTAGATTTCTAACCTCTTGAGCAACTACCGCGAACCCTTTTCCTGCTTCCCCTGCAGTTGCTGCTTCTACGGCTGCGTTAAGTGAAAGAATATTTGTTTGAAATGCAATTTGATCTATTACTGATATAGCTTCACTTATTGCTGTAACTTCTGTATTTATTACATCCATCGCTTTTGTTGTTTTATTTGCTAAGTTTTGTCCATCAACAACAGAACCCTTAACATCATTTCCATATCTTGCCATTTTTACAACAGTTTCCGTGTTATTAGATATATTTGATGTTATCTCTTCTAGTGCTGCTGCTGTTTCTTCTAAAGATGCAGCAGCATCATTTGATGCAGTATTTAAGGCACCTACATTTGAAAGTAATATATCTGAACTATTTTGAAGAGTTAGTCCATTTTGTTTATTGTCGACTAATGTTTTATTAATTATCTCAGCTAATGTATTAAGTCCATAAGAAACACTACCTAAATTTCCTGTTATTCTATGTGTAAAATCTAGCTTTCCGTATGAATCTAAAGCATCTGATATTTTATTTAGATTTCCACACACTTTACTTGAAACAACTTCTAATAAATCATTAAATCCATCCTTTAACTCTTCAAGCCCCTCATTTGATGTTTTTGCTTCAATTTTTTGCTTCATCAAACCTGTTTTTGCAATTTCAACTGCATTTTTAACCTCATCTATTACTCTTTGATCTTCTTCTAATAACTGTTTTGTTTTAGCAATATTTTGATTTATTACTTTTGCCATAGCTCCTATCTCATCATTTACAGAATCATCAAGTTTTGTTACATTACTTACCTCTTTATTTAAATATTTGAAAAAGTCAATAAATCCAACTTGGAAGCTATTAAGAGAATTTGTTATTGTATTTCTAATACTAAAAGATATTATTGTAGATAAAACCAAACCTACAACCAATAAAATCCACTCAAGAGTTTTTAATGATTCTGAAGATTCTGATGCACTTAATATATCATTTTTCATTAGTTTTTTCTGATTTTTAATCATAGCATCAAGTTCAGTTTTAATTTTAAATGCTGTTGGTGCTGCTTTCGTACCTAGCCATTTATTTGCTATATTCCATGAGTCACCACCTCTTATGCTAAACATTTTTGCAGGTAATGGATTAAATATCTCTCTTGCTTTTTTAAACTCTTTAAATGCCTCTTGTTGCTCTAGAGTAAGTAGTTTAGAGTTTGCTTTTAAATCTGCAAATCTTTTTGCATTTTTTAGCAATAACTTATCAAAAAGTTTTTTAAACTTTTCATCTCCTGATAGTAAATAGGCTCTAATATTAGCAAGTGCCAATCCAGTTGTACCTCTAACATCTGCCATCATCCCTAAAAGTGCTTTTCTTTGTGTAGAAGATGGTTGCTTCAATTCTATATCAATCATTTTTGTTATATTTGATATAAGTATAGATGCTTGTGGAGCAGCATCATTAAAAAGTATTTTAAGTGCAGGTTGATTATTTATATTATGTGCTATATCTTCTATCTCTTTTTGATATTGTTTAAACTCTTCAATATAGATTTTAATTTTTCTTAGTCTCTTTATATTATCAGGGTTTGTCCAGCTTTTAGAAAAAGTGGTCATATTAAATAAAGCTGGTTCAATCTCTTGGCTCCATGATATATCTCTTTCTACTTTAAATTTATCATTACCTAAAATAATCCAACCCCTCAATGCAGCTAAAGAGTGGTTCATACCATTTATCATCTCTATACTTGACATTGCAGTTGGTACACGAAGGTCAAGAACTTTATTTGTTATATTACTTGTTTTATTTACCTGAATAATTGTAATTACTACTGTTGATATTAATATCATTGTAATAATTGCAAAACCAAATGTTATTTTTGTGCTTAACTTCATGTTTTTGAACATTATTATCCCTTTTTTAGTTAAATATATTCTAACTTAATAATGAATATACATGCTTAAATATTAATCTTACATTAAACTGTTACTATTTTATTACAAAATTATTATATCATTTGTAAGTTCTTGGATATATAGATAAAGAGGAAAAAAGATATATTAGGATTATATAAATTAGTAATTAAATCTGAAAATAGAGAATTTTAAATAAAATCCTCTAATAAAATCATTAGATATTTGAAATGAATTTATTTATATTTTGGGCTGTTTTACTATCTTGAGTTTGTTCGTTTATCATATTCATCACTTGTTTATAAGAAGTTAAATCGTTACTTTTATTTGTGCCATTTAGTTTATCTTCTTCTTTTAAAGCACCCATAAGAGTATTCATAATCTCCATTGTATAATCTAACATTTCATCTTCAGATAATGATGTAGTTGTTGCTGTCTCTGGAATTGAACTCTCTTGTGTTTCAAGAATCTCTAATATATCTGATTCTTGATTTTTACCTTGGTTTTGATTTTGCTGTTCCTGCTGTTTTTGTTCTTGTTGTGGTTGAGGAATTTCTATCCCCATTTCTGCCATCATATCACCAAACTCTTGTGGTGACATTTGACTATCTTGTGATAATTCAAGCATATCAGATAAAGCTGCCTCTAACTCCTCTTTACTTACTGTTCCATCTTTGTTTACATCAATTGCATTAAGTGAATCTTGAGTAAGGCCTATATCAGTTACTTCAAAATAGTCACCGCCAACATTTGGCGAGATAGTAACCATCTCAGGAAATTGAACATCTTTTGGTTCTACTTTTGGTGTATTAAAAAGTGATTGAGGTTGTACTACATTTGGTGTACTAGTTACAGTCATAACATCATCCTTATTTTGTATAGCTGTATTATGCCTTTAAAAGGTAAACGAAAAGTAACAGTTTGTTATATATGATTATAGTTGATTGAAATTTATATAAAATATATTTATAGAGTCTTTAAATTCATATTTTAGAACTAAATTATGAGCTTTTAGAATATTGTTTATGATATAGATACCAAGTCCTAAACTAGAACTATTTTCATAGTTTCTATTAAATGGTTTATTATAACTTTCTAATGGATTTGATAACTTACTGCCTTTATTTAATATAAATATAGAGTTGTCTTTTAAAATAATTTTAGGCTTTTCTTCTCCATACTTCATACCATTATCAATAAGATTTTTTATTACAAGTGAAAAAAGTTCATAATCAACCTGTACAGTTATATTCTCTTTAACCTCTAAATCTATATCATTTATATCACACAACAATATATCTAAAGCATGGTCAATTATATCAATAACCCTAAACTCTTTTTTTTCAAGATTCATATATGCATGAGTTGATTTATCAAGTCGAGTAAACTCTTTTATTAGATATTCTAGTCTAAAAAATGCCCGTTTTAGACTATCTTTAAATTTACTATCTTCCATCATATTTGAGATCAACAAGCCTTTTGTAATAGGTGTCTTAATCTCATGCATAATATTTCGTAAAAGCAATTCTCTGGCTGTAGTGATAGTTTTTTGTTCATTATATTTTTTTCTATATTTTTTTATTGTTATATATAAAACAATCAATAAAATAAGATTTAAAAGAATAGAGCTATAAGTTAACAAGTTTATACCCTACCCCTCTTAGTGATATGATGTAGCTAGGTTTTTTTGAGTTTTCCTCTATTTTCTGTCGGATTCTCCCTATTTGTACATCTATACTTTTATAACTGCTTTCATATTTAATAGACTCCACATTTAAAAGTAACTCTTCTCTACTTATTGCTTGATTAGATTTATCTATAAAGTATTCCATTATATGGTATTGAGTAGTTGTTAAATCAAGTGGAACATTATCTTGTAATACTTGCATATTTTCTTTGTTTATTTTAAAATTTAGATTATTTTTATTTTCTAATTCTTGCGTGATAGTATTTCTTCTTAAAATAGAGTTTATACGTAAAACTAACTCTTGTGGGTCGTATGGTTTAGGTAAGTAGTCATCAGCACCAAGATCAAAACATTTTGCTTTATCTTGTATATCCCCTCTAGCGCTTGATATAACTATAGGTATATTTGAAGTTTGTCGTATCATCTTACACACCTCTATCCCATCTATTTCAGGTAAAGACAAATCTAATATAACCATATCATATTTTTTAACTTTTAGTCCACTTATCCCTAAATAAGGTGTATCAAAATTTGTTATAGTTATATCATATTTTATCAAGTACAATTCTAATAATTCAGCTATCTCTAAATCATCCTCAATCATCAATATCTCTATCACTTCAAACCCTATTTTAAATTTTTATAATTATACGATACTTTTGATTTATTTTATATATGTTCAACATATCAATTCTTTAAGCAATTAAGTAATAATACCAATAGATAAAATAAAAGATAATTTAAGAAAATTCAGCAATACTTCCATTATGAAAGAGATAGATAAATTTAATCAACTAGTAAACGAAAAATCATTTTTTGAAGCACATGAAGCTTTAGAGGAGTTATGGTTCCCTATTAGAAAAACAAAAGACTCTTATTCTCTTGTTTTAAAAGGTTTTATAAATGGTGCAGTTTCTATGGAACTTTTTAAAAGAGATAAAGTAGAACAAAGCAAAAAAGTTTATCAAACCTACCTAAAATATACAAATAAAGATAGAATAAATAAGATACAAGATGATAAAAAGTTTCATCAACTTAAGAGTTTTATGGATGATAAGTTTAAAGTTTTATATAAAAAGGAAAATTGTGAACTCAACAACTAAAAAATTTTTACAAATAGGTTCAATTATTATGGCACTAAGCGTTGCCCTTGGTGCATTTGGAGCTCATGCTTTAAAAGCAATACTTGATGACAATATGATTAAAGTTTATAATACAGCTGTGCAATATCAGTTTTATCATGCATTAGGATTATTTGCTGTTGCTTTTGTGGCACATATCAATAATGAAAAAAAAGTAATTCTTTCTGGAAATATTATGCTATATAGTATTGTTATATTTTCTGGTAGTTTGTATCTTATGACAATCACAGGGATTAAATGGTTAGGGGCTATTACACCTATTGGTGGTACAGGATTTATTGTAGCTTGGATTTTATTATTTTTATCTATCAGAGGTATTACAACTACAAATAAATAAATAAAAGTAAAATAGTTTATAAATAAATATAAACTATTTTAAATGTTATTCTATTATATTTTACTTTAAATATTTGCTCATATCAACAGAATATTCACCTGTGTAAAGTGGTGGCTTACTTTTCTTTTGTTTTGCTTTTATTTTTTTCTCTTGATCTCTTGTAAGTGATCCTGCTAGATTTAAAAACTCAACTCTACATTTTACAATCTCTTCATCACTAAATGAGTGGTCAACACAACTTTTTACACTTGAAACTTTTTTAAGAATATCTTTCTTTGTTAATTTTATTTTATTTGGTTTCATAGTTTTAAAATCAACTTTTTCTTTTAAAAGATTATCGAAAGTATACATTGTAAATGCAGCTGATGTTATTTGAGATATTACTTTTGGCATATCTTTTTTTGCATCTGCTTTTTTAATATTATTTTTTAGTTTATGTAAAGTTCTTACACTTAGTCTTTTTTGAAAAATAAACTCATCAGTAGGTTCTTCAAATCCAGGTGTTCTTGACTCAGTATATACATCTGCTGCCATTGCATCTGTATCAACACCTAAGTTCACCTCTTTAATCATAAGAGCTTTCATAGAACCACCCTGACCATTTTTATATCCATCAAGTGCCGCTTTAATCTCTAACTCTGACATATCTTTAACTATTTTACTTACACCTAAAGCTTTTTTCTCAAAATCAACACCGTGACAAGAAACACATCTATCCATATCTGCTGTAAGAATCATCGGTGCTGTTAACAATGTTGCTAGAGCAACAGTTGCAACTCTCTTATAGTTTAAACTTTTTATAACTTTCATTTATTTACCTTTTTAATATTTAATCAATCATATGATATGTTAATAATAGTTATAACAACTAACTATTAATAAAGTATTAATAGAGTATTATTTTTCACATAATATTATTGTAATATATGATATAATAAGATGAAAATTATGTAAGTAGGTACGTATGAGTTATAAAGTTAAGTTTTTTGTTGTTTTTAGTTTTCTTGTAGGTGTTATTTTTATTGGTTTTAATTATATTAAGAATAATCGAATTAACAAATATTTGGATATTCAAACAAATAAGTATAAAATAATGTATGATTTTTTATATTATAAACATCAAGAAGAATCTAAAATGATATTTAATAACTTTATTAATAAACCAGATGTAATAGAGATATATACTGAACTTCAAAATGCTACACCTCAAGGTGTAGATAAGTTGCATAACAAACTATATAAGCTTATGAAAAATAAAGTTTATGAGATAGAGGATAAAACTACAAAGTTACATTTCATCACACCTGATAATAAAAGTTTTTTAAGAACTTATAAACCAAATGATTATGGTTTTGATATAACAAATATATTTAAAACTGCTGTATATGTAAACAAGTACCATGTAAAATATGAAGGCTTTGAGATAGGTAAAGAGTTTGGTGCTTATATATTTATATACCCTATAAAAGATAAACAAAACAAACATCTAGGAAGTGTATTTATTGAACATAAGTCTTCAGAATTTACAGAAGACTTTATGGAACATTTTAAAGTTGGTAGTAACTTTCATTTAAAAGAGACAATAATAGATAAAAAGTTTGGAAAATATGTTAAAGATACAAACTATAGTAAAAGTTTATTTGATGGGTTTTATGCAAAAAAAGATTTAATAAATAAAACATCAAAAGTTGTAGGTGAAAAATTTTATAAATATAAACCATTGCCAAGTATCCAATTAGAAGTTCTAAACACTTTAGAACAGCACAAGAATATTTCTATATATGATGAAAGTGCAAATACAACATTTACTTTTATACCAGTTATAAATAAAGCTACTCAAGAGGTTGAAGCTATTTTATCTATTAGAAATACTAAACATAGAGTAAAAGAAATTATAAAAAATATTCAAATTATAGCAACTTTTTTAACTTTGATTATATCTCTAATTCTTATTTTTGTTTACTTTTTATTAAAAACTAAAGAGAAAGAGAAAGAGCAATTAAAAATTCAATATAAAACTCTTGAAGAAAAAGTAAAAGAAAAAACAAATGAACTACAAATAAGCTTAGATATAATTAGCAATGAACTTATATATTCAAAAACAGATTTAAATGGAATTATTACAGAAGTTAGTGATGCATTTTGTAATACATCTCAATATTCAAAAGAGGAACTAATAGGGAAAGACCATAGTATCATAAGACATCCTGATACAGATAGAGCCATATATAGCTTGATGTGGAAAACAATTTCTATTGATAAAGTATGGCATGGAAAAGTAAAAAATGCAAAAAAAGATGGTGGACACTATATAGTAGATATGGCAATAGCACCCCAGTATAATTTAGAAAATAAGAAGATTGGATATATGGCAATTATGCACAATATCACTTCCAAAATAGAACTAGCAAAATTAAATGACAACTTAGAGTTTAAAATAAAAGAGGAAGTTGAAAAAAACTTAGCAAAAGAGATGCTTTTATTTGAACAATCAAAAATGGCAAATATGGGTGCAATGATTGGTAATATTGCTCATCAATGGAGACAGCCTTTATCTGTTATATCAACAACCGCATCAGGGATTCAAGTTAGTTTAGACTACGATATATTAGATACTAAAGATCTTCCAATGCTTATGGATATAATCATTGAAAGAACTATGTACTTATCTGACACTATTAATACTTTTAGAAACTTTTTAAAAGAGAAAAAAGAGCTAAAAAAGGTTATTTTACAAGATAGAATTGATATCGCTATAGGTATTACAGGTGTAGCACTAAAAGATAATGCAATTGTTTTACATACAAATATAGACTATAAAGATAAGATACAAATTACAATGGTTGTTGGTGAACTAACTGAGGTAATAATAAATATACTAAATAATGCAAGAGATATTATTCTAGAAAAAGAGATTAAAGACTCTTGGGTTAAACTAGAACTTATAAAAGAAGATACCAAAGCAATCATAACTATTGAAGATAACGGAGGGGGAATTCCCGAAGATATTTTACCACATGTTTTTGATGAATATTTCACTACTAAAGATGATGATAAGGGGACAGGACTAGGACTGCATATGAGTTACCAAATCATAACTAAAAGTCTAAAAGGTAAACTATATGTTGAAAATACGGAAAATGGAGCTAAGTTTTTTATAGAGTTGCCCCTTAACTAATTTTGTAATATAATATTTTTATTTATCTTGTAAAATCAATCAAAAGAATTAAATATGCAGGTTCAAAATACAATTATAACTTCAAACTTTGAGGTACAGGTTTAGGGTTACGTATGACTTATAACTTAATTGTAGATGGTGTGAAGGGAGTAATATAGGTTACTAATAAAACTTATATTTTTAATAAAGTATAATCGGAAGGTAAAATTTTACAATAGAGTTATCAATAAATTTAATATAAGGTTAATATGAAAAATATATATAAATATACTATGCTTTATATTATACTATTCATTCTGGTTGTTACACTATTTCATTTTGTTGATAAATATAAAGAACAATCAATTGGATTTCAAAAAGATCTTCTTTTAAAAGAGGCACAAACACATTTTCTAAGTCAGGTGAATACAAGGCATTGGAATGCTCAATTTGGTGGAGTGTATGTAAAACCTACAAGTGGGATAGAACCAAATCCATACTTACCTAGCAATACTTTAAAAGTTGATGAAAACTTAACTTTGATAAAAATAAATCCAGCATGGATGACAAGACAACTATCAGAACTATCTGATATAAAAGATTTTAGTTTTAAAATCACAAGTTTATATCCCCTAAATCCAAACAATGAAGCTACACCTTTTGAACAAAAAGCATTAAACTACATGGAGAAAAATAATAAGTTAGAATATTTTGAAGTAGATAAAAACAATACCTTTAACTATATGGGAGGATTGCTTACTACTACTGATTGTTTAGCATGTCATGCTCATCAAGGGTATAAAGTTGGTGATATGAGAGGTGGTATTAGTGTTAATATTGGTGCTAATGGATATAAAGATATATTATTATCAATAGAGAATCAAGTGTTTATAATAAAACTTATAATATTTATTTTTTTACTTAGTATAACGTTGTTAATATATAAACAGTTTAGAAGTAATGAAAACCTTCAACTAAAAGTTCAAAATAGGACAAAAGAGTTAGAATACGAGAAAAACTATATTCATATGATATTAGATACAAATCCTGATATTATTATTGTGACGGATATGGTTAAAATAACAAAAGTAAATAGAGCTTTTTTTACTCTTTTTAAATTTGCTACTATTGAACAGTTCTTGAAAAAACACACCTGTATTTGTGACTATTTTTTAACTTTAGACGGAAAAGATTTTCCAGCTAATCATCAAATAAATAATAAATGTTGGCAAGAGTATGTTTTAGAAAATGCAAACGAAAATCATATTGTAAAATTAAAAATTGATGATGAAATTTATTATTTTGATTTAAATGCCAAAATATTAAATGAAAATAGAGAAGTATTACTAATTCTATCAGATATTACTGATTTAAAAAGAAAAGAGAAGCTTTTATCAGAACAAACAAAAATGGCATCTATGGGTGAGATGATTGGGAATATTGCACACCAATGGAGACAGCCATTATCTGTTATATCTACTGCTGCTACTGGCATGCACATACAAAAAGAGTATAATATATTAACAGATAAAGAGTTTTTTCAATCATGTGAACTTATAGATAAAAATGCCCAATACCTATCTACAACTATAGATGATTTTAAAAACTTTATAAAAGGTGATAGAGATAAAAATATTTTTAACTTATCTAATGATATAAATAGTTTTATCCATTTAGTAGATGGTTCTGCTAAAAAATACAATATAAAGTTTATACTTGAATTAGATGATGATATTAAAATAGATGGTTATGAAAATGAACTTATTCAATCTTTTATTAATATTTTTAATAATGCTAAAGATGCTTTAAAAGAGATAAATGAGGATAGTAGATATATATTTATAACAACTCATATTAATAAGAAAAACAATGTAGTTATTAAAATAAAAGATAATGCAGGTGGTATTCCAATTGATATAATTGAAAAAATATTTGAACCTTATTTTACAACAAAACACCAATCTCAAGGTACAGGATTAGGACTAAATATGACATATAATCTAATAGTAGATGGTATGAATGGAACTATTGAAGCCAACAACACCACATACACATTTAAAAATAAAGAATATACTGGTGCTGAATTTACGATAAGCTTAGCAGTAGAAAAATAGAATAAAAGAAAAGGGATTATATTTGAGATTAAAATCAACAATTGTATTTATATTTATTATTACATACAGTTTATTTTTTTATATAAATACACAAAGCAAAAACGATAGAATACAGCATGTATTAGATGAAAAACTTGATACATTGCAAACTCATTATGATATTACTAAAGAATATTTTGTTAGTGATGCTCAAAGCATAAGTCAAAATATATCTAAAAATAAAAAGTTTTTAGAGTTGTTTTCAAAAGCACAATATAGTTCAAAAGAGCAAAAAGATATATTAAGAGAGAAAGTATATAAACTATTATTACCAATATACAATAGGATAAAAATAAGAGGTGTATCTCAAGTACACATTACTTTTACTAACAATATATCTTTTTTAAGAATGCATAAGCCTAAACGATATGGGGATGATCTTACAAATATTAGATACAGTTTTAAACATTCAAACAAAACAAAAAGTGTAGTTGAAGGATTCGAACAAGGTAGATCAGAACATTCACTTAGATATACATTTCCTATTTATAATAAAGAGAATAACCACTTAGGATCTATTGATATATCACTATCTTCTAAAAATATACAAGACAAACTGCTAAATGTAAATATGATACATTCACATTTTTTAGTTAATAAAGATATATTAAATAAAAAAGTTTCAAAATTAGAAAATATTAAATCAAGATATATTCAAAGTATTGAACACAAAGACTATATGTTTGCAATAAATTCTCAACACAGTTTAGAAAGATTAAAAGTTAGTCAAAAAAATATCATCACACCATTGAGAAAAGAGATAGATAAAAACTTCTCTACTTCTGAACCATTTTCTTTATTTGTAATTACTAACAACACATCTAAAGTTATCTCGTTTTTGCCAATTTATAATATTATAAATGACACTGTTATTGCCTATATCGTATCTTATGCAAACAGTAATAATATTTACTATATCTACCAAAATTATAAATATGCTAATATTGGAGTATTTATAGGTTTACTTTTATTGTGTTACTTTATATATAGAAATCTAAACTATAAAAAAGAGCTTGAGATAGAGGTTAAGAAAAAGACAAAAGATCTAAAGAAAACAAGTGATGATTTAAAATATTTAAATGAAAACTTAGAAGTAAAAATAGAGTTAAAAATAAAAGAGTTGGCTTTTGAAAAACAAGAGTTAGAAAAAGCTCAAAAAATTGCAAACTTAGGTTCTTGGAAACTTGATTTTACAACAAACAAACTTCATTGGTCAAATGAGATATTCAATATCTTTGAAGTTGATAAAAATAAATTTGAAGCAACATATGATGCATTTATAAATGCAGTTCATCCAGAAGATATAGAGATGGTAAATAACGCATATTTAAAATCTCTAGAAGATAAAAATGAATACTACATAACACATAGACTTCTTATGAAAGATGGTAGAATCAAATGGGTAAAAGAACAGTGTGAAAGTACCTTTGATGAAGAGGGTAAAGCACTATTTTCTGCAGGTATTGTAATAGATATTACAGATTTAAAAAATAAAGAAAAACAACTTTTAGAATCAGAAAAGATTGCATCTATGGGTGAGATGATTGGAAATATCGCACGCCAATGGAGACAACCTTTATCTGCTATTTCAACTGCATCAACAGGTATGTTACTTCAAAAAGAGTATAATATACTATCAAATGAAGAGTTTAGTAGAACTTGTAATATGATTAATGATAATGCACAATACTTATCAAAAACTATAGATGATTTTAAAAACTTTATAAAAGGCGATAGAAAGAAATCTATATTTAGTTTAACTAATGATATAGATAACTTTTTACATCTTGTTGAAGGTCCTATTAATAATAATCATATAAGTATTATTTTGGACTTAGAAGATGAAATTAAAGTCAACGGATATGAAAACGAACTTACTCAATGTTTTATAAATATTTTTAATAATGCAAAAGATGCTTATATATTAAATGATATTAAAAATAAACTTTTATTTATTTCTACAACAACAAAAAAAGACAAAGTTATCATAACTATTAAAGATAATGCAAAGGGGATACCTAAAAGTATTATCAAAAAAATATTTGAACCATACTTTACTACAAAACATCAGTCACAAGGTACAGGACTAGGTCTAAATATGAGCTACAATATTATTGTAGATGGTATGAATGGTACAATAGAAGCTAGTAATAAAAGTTATATTTATAAAGATACAAAATACAGTGGTGCTATTTTTACAATCACTATACCTATAAGTTAAAAAATTAATAAGATTTTTAAGATATAATAGTTTTGTAATAAAATTGTAATAAAATTAAAATAGGAAAAATTATGTCACTAAACAAAAAACTACTGATATTTACTTTTATAGTATTTATTACATTTTCATTTATAAATGAAATCTCTTCGTATCTAATAGGTTTAAAAAAGTATAAAGAGGAATCTTACAACAATACTAAAACTACATTTAGTACAATAATGAAAATGAAAACTAACAACATTGAGACATTGGCTCTTACTTTAGTAAATGATGCAGCTGTAAAAAATGCTTATATAAATAATGACCCTGAATTAATAAAAGAACATTTAACACCATTTTGGAAAGAGGTAAGTAACAAAAACTTAGTTTATGAGATACACTTTTTTAAACCACCTGCTGAATCTTTTGTTAACTTTTCCAATTTTAAATCAATAGGAAAAGATGTATCAGATGCAAGAATGGATATAACTTGGATAACATCAACTTTTAAAAGTAGTTCACACGTAATGATGTGTAAAACTTATGCAGGTATAAGAGCAACATACCCTATAATCGATAAAGATGGTCAGATGTTAGGTGGTCTATCATTGGGGAAAAAAATTGATTGGTTACCAAATAGTATAAAAGAAGTTACTAAGTATGATGCTTTTTTAGTATATGCTAAAGATTCAACTAGTTCATTATTTGAAAAATATTACAATGATTTTGTTAAAGATAAAGAGATAATAGGAGAGTTTATTCTTGCAAATAAAACAATTAAAATATCTGCAAATAAAATAAAAGAGATTGACTTTGATAAAGAGATACAAGATATAACTATAAATGATGTAGATTATTCATTAAATATTTATCCTATTTTAGACTTTGAAGAGAATAACTTAGCTTATGTATGTGTTTTAAATAACTTAGATCATTTTTACGAAAAATTTTTTAATAAAACAATTAGAAATATACTTCTTTTAATAACTGCAACTCTTTTGGTATATTTATTACTTAAAAATAAAATTACTTCTTTAGTAAAAAGAATTAAAGCTATAGAATATATAACAAATAATTTAACAGAAAATAATTTTAAGATTTTAGATAAGATTGAAACTACTAAATACAAAGATGAGTTATCAAATCTTGAAATAGATATTTTAAAAATGGGAAAATCATTAGAAAAAAATTATATTAAACTAGAAGAGAAGCTTGATGAGCAAGTTATCGAACTAAAAAAAGCCCAAAGTGTAGCCAAAATTGGTAGTTGGAATGTTGATATGATGACAAATATAAGTACAGCATCTGATGAACTATATAAAATATTTGGACTTGTTCCTCAAAGTGAAAATATAACAATAGAATATTATTTAAGTTTTGTACATCCTGATGATAAAAAGTACGTAGAGAATATTTTTAATAACTCTATGAAAAATAAAGAAAACTATAATATTAAATATAAACTATTAACTTATGATAATAGAACTTTATATTGTGATGATATTGTAAATTTTAAATATGATTTAGACAATAATATAATTGGGATTTTTGGTACTTTACAAGATATTACAGCTCAAGAATTGTTAAGAATAGAAAATGAAAATAAAAATGAACTTTTAATGCAACAATCAAAAATGGCCTCAATGGGTGAGATGTTAGAGTCTATTGCTCATCAGTGGAGACAACCTTTATCTGTAATAACTTCAGCTTCAAGTGGTATGAAAGTTCAAAAAGAATTTGGTATACTTGATGATAATTCATTTGTTGTATCATGTGATAGTATTACAGATAGTGCAAATCATCTATCCCAAACAATTGACGACTTTAGAAGTTTTTTCAAAGAGGAAAAAGAGAAACATAACTTTATAATAAAAGATATATTTGAAGATACATTTAAACTTTTAATATCAAAATTTAAAAACCAAAACATAGAATTTATTAAAGATATTACAGATGTAGCGATCAATGGATTTGGAAATGAACTTGTACAAGTATTTATGAATATATTAAACAACTCAAGAGATGAACTTGAAAATAAAGGGACTCAAAGAAAGATTATATTTATCAATATCTATGAAGAAAATAACAGTGCAATAATAACTATCAAAGATAATGCAGGTGGAATACCTATAGATATATTACCAAAAATATTTGACTCACGTTTTACAACTAAAGGTGACAAAGATGGTACAGGAATTGGACTATATATGACACAAAAGATCATAGTTGATAACTTTAAAGGAACTATAGAAGCAACAAACAAAGAGTATCTTTTTGAAGAGATAAGTTACAAAGGTGCCGAATTTAAAATCATCCTACCTCTATCTTAATAATTATATTGATTTATTAAATAAATTATAGTAATATAATAAAAAATTATTTAAGGTCTTTATATGAAACAAAAGTTAATTGTGCTTTCAATTTTTATTGTTGTGTATGGATTATTTTTTTATATACATACAAATGATAAGAATCAAAGAATAAATTTAGTTTTAAATAAACAAATAAAGATTTTAGAAACTCACTATGGATTAACAAAAGATTATTTTATTACAGATGCAAAAAGTATCAAAGAAAATATGACAAACAATAAAACTGTTGTCGATCTATTTTCAAAAGCTCAAAATGCTACAAAAGAAGAAAAAGAAATTTTGAGAAAAGATCTATATAACTACTTAAAACCATTATACAACAGAGTTAAAATAAGAGGTATTTTACAGTTTCATTTCGTTTTTCCAAATAACATATCTTTTTTAAGAATGTACAAACCAAATAGATTTGGTGATGATTTAACAAATATAAGATACAGTTTTAAATATGCAAATGAAACAAAAAATGAAATTGAAGGCTTCGAACAAGGTAGAACATCACATGCTTTTAGGTATGTTTTTCCATTTTATGATAAACAAAACAATCATCTAGGTGCAATGGAAATATCATTATCCTCTTTTGCAGTTCAAAATAAACTTCTAAATGTAAATAAAATACATTCTCATCTTTTAATAAATAAAGATGTATTTAGTATTAAGGCTTGGAAAACACACTCTTTAAATGAAGAATATATACAAAGTATAGAAAACAAAGATTATATGTATGCTTTAAATTTTGATTCAAATATGGATAGGTTGATAAAAAGTAAAAAAAATATTATAGAACCATTAAAAGAAAAAATATCATTTAATATGACAAAAGAGAAACCTTTTGCTTTATATGTACCATATAAAACAAATATCGAAGTGATAACATTTTTACCAATTAAAAATGCACAACATAATAAAACAGTAGCATATGTTGTTGCCTATACTAAAAATGAAAATATAAATAATATTCTAATAAACTATAAAACTTTAAATATTGTTGTATTGATTAGTATAATATTTTTATTCTATTTTATATATAAAAATATTGACCAAAAAAGAAAACTACAAAAGCAAAGTGAAGATTTAAAAAACCTAAACAATACACTAGAGGAAAAAATCACAATAGAGGTTAAAAAGAGTAAAGAGAAAGATCAACTACTTTTTGAACAATCAAAAATGGCTGCAATGGGAGAGATGCTTGAATCTATAGCCCACCAATGGAGACAACCATTATCTGTAATAACCACAGCATCAAGTGGTATAAAACTTCAAAAAGAATATGATATGTTAAATGATGAGCGATTGATAAGTTCATGTGATAATATCACAAATAGTGCAAATCATTTATCTCAAACAATTGATGACTTTAGAAACTTTTTCAAACAAGATAAAGAAAAAAAGATATTTAGTATAAATGAGATATATAAAAATACCTACAGCCTTTTAATATCAAAATTTGAAAATAAAAATATAGATATAATAGAGACTATAGAAGATGTAGAGATAAATGGGTTTGGAAACGAACTTATTCAGGTGTTTATGAATATTTTAAACAATGCAAGAGATGAACTTATAGACAAAGAGAATCAAAAAAGAGTTATATTTATTGAAATATACAAAGAAGACAAGTATGCAATTATAAAAATCAAAGACAATGCAGGTGGTATTCCTAAAAATATAATACCAAAAATATTTGATGCACGATTTACAACAAAAGAACACAACGATGGAACTGGTATAGGTCTATATATGACAAAAAAAATTATAGTAAATAATTTCAAAGGTACTATTGAAGCGGTTAACACTCAATATAGTTATAAAAATATAGAGTATAAAGGTGCATGTTTTATTATAAAACTACCGTTAGATTAATTAAGTGCTAAAAATATTTTAAAATAAACCATAAAAAATTCACAAAAGATTCTCCAAAAGATCTCCATGAGAATAAAACTAAGCAATATATAAACTCTATATTTTAGTTTAGTTATTTTTAGTTTATACTTTTTAAAATAATATACAATTACAAAAGGGACAACAACAGCACCTATAGTATAAATAAATCCAATAATATATGGAGTAATCAGTATATCAAAGTTTATAAAATCTATCAAAATATTTACCTTTTAATTTAGTTATACAAATTTAACATAATATTACTTTATATACTTAGATTATATGAATAATATTTTTATAAAACTTAAGATACAATTTAGAATATAATTTATAAAGGGATTTTCATATGAAGAGAACTATTTTATCACTTATTCTTACCCCTTTTCTTTTATATGCAAGTACTATAAATAGTGCAAATGATATTATAAAAAAAATAGAAACAAATCTAAATGGCAAAACATTATATACTAAAATGAAAATGATAGTTCAAACAAAAAGAACTAAAAGAACAATGATAATGGAAAGTTGGGGAGAAGGGACAAAAAAAAGTTTTATAAAGATTTTGTATCCTAAAAAAGACAAAGGGATAACATTCCTAAAACTCGATAATAAGATGTGGCAATATGTTCCTAAAATTGAAAGAGTTATAAAAATACCAGCCTCTATGATGTTGCAAAGCTGGATGGGTAGTGACTTTTCAAATGATGATTTAGTCAAAGAGAGCTCTTTAAGTGATGATTATGATACAAAACTTATAAATGAAGACGATAAAGTATATACTTTAGAACTAATATCAAAAGAGGATTCTGCTGTAGTTTGGGGTAAAATAGTTATGAGTGTATCAAAAAAATATCTTTTACCAACTGCAGTAAAATATTTTGATGAAGACAATATATTAGTAAGAGAATTAACATATAAAGATATAAAAAAATTCAAAGATAGATTTTATCCAACATATTGGGAGATGATACCAAAATTAGAGGAAAAAATAGGACATAAAACTATTTTGATAGTTGAAGAGTTAATATTTAATGAAGAGATAAAAAGCTCATATTTTACTAAACGAGCTTTGAAGAGGTATTCGAAGTGATATTAAAATATAATTACTTTACTAAATATATATTAGGAGACAATATATGAAAAAACAAATTGTTGAAAATACTGATTTTTTAAATGATATAAAAAGCATCATATCAACAGCACAAAATGAAGCGATAAGAACAGTTGATTTTCAAAGAGTTATTTTATATTGGAATATTGGGCAAAGAATCTTTGTAGAATTACAAGATGGAGAAGATAGAGCAAAATATGGTAAGCAAATTATAAAAAATTTGTCAGTTGAATTGGAACCAATTTACGGAAGTGGTTATAGTATTAGACAATTAGAGTTAATGAGACAATTTTATAAAATATTTCCAATTACGAACGCACTGCGTTCGCAATTAAATTGGAGTCAATATAAACTGTTAATTCGTATTGAAAGTAATGATAAAAGAGAATTTTATATAAATGAAAGTGTAAAAAATAATTGGAATGGAAGAGAACTAGAAAGACAAATAAACTCTTCGTTATACGAAAGACTACTTTTAAGTAATGATAAAAAAACAGTTCTAGCTGTAGCAAAAAATGAAAAAATACCTACATCAGCAAAAGAGATTATTAAAGACCCTATGATATTAGAATTTTTAGGATTAAAACAACAAAGTTATTACTATGAAAAAGATTTAGAACAATCTATTATAACAAATATGCAAGATTTTTTACTAGAACTTGGTAATGGTTTTTCATTTGTAGCAAGACAAAAAAGGTTACATATTGAAGGTGATGATTTTTTTGTTGATTTAGTATTTTATAATAGACTACTACAATGTTTTGTAATATTTGAGATAAAAACTCATAAACTAACTCATCAAGATATAGGACAACTTCAAATGTATGTGAACTATTATGATAGAGTAGAGAAACTAGAATACGAAAATCCTACAATAGGTATACTTCTTTGTGCCAATAAAAATGATGCAGTAGTGAAATATACTCTACCAAAAGAAAATGAAACAATTTTAGCAAGCCAATATCAACTATATTTACCATCTGAAAAAGAGTTATTGGCTGAGTTAAATAAAGAATTAAATGACTTGGAGAATAGTGATAGTTAGTCACTAAAAGATAACACTATGAACCCAATATACTCAATAGCCATTAAAAATATAAAAGCTAATAAAAAAAGATCTTTTGTAACAATTTTTTTAACTATGTGTAGTACTGCTATACTTATTTTTATCTCTGCATTTATGGATGGGTCTCATAACAAAATGTTACAAAATGCTGTTGAGTTATATTCTGGATATATACAAGTTGCACATAAAGATTTTAAATCAAATCCTAGTTTTGATAATCTGATTTTTAATAGAGATAAAACTATTAAAACTATTGAAAATAATGATGGTGTGGAGTTGGTAAGTTCTAGATTTGAGACTTTTGTTTTATTGTCATCTTCAAATAAATCTATTGGCGTTAGCATAACTTCTATTGAACCTTTAAAAGAGGAGCGTTTATCTATATTGAAAAACTCTTTAGTCAAGGGTGAGTATTTAAACGCTAAAGATACAAACTCTTTATATATTGGATATGAGTTGGCAAAAAGATTAAAAGTTGATATTGGAGATGAGCTTTCTTTTGTAGGAACTGGGGCTGATTATTCTTTTTGTGCTGATATAGTCAAAGTTAAAGGGATATTTCAAACTGGTCTTTATGAGTTTGATTCCAATAGTGCTTTTTTAAATCAGAAATATTTTGATGAAGTTTTTGTTAGTTCAAATATGGCAACTAAACTGATAATCTTACCTAAAAATAAAAAAGACTCACAACTTTTAAGTGATAATATAAATAAAATTATCGACAAAGAGTTAGTATCAAAAAATTGGAAAGAGTTTATGGAATCTTTTGTAAGGGCTATGGAACTTGATTCTATTTTTGGTTATTTTACAATAGCTATATTTTTTATAGTTATATTTTTTGTGATACTTATATATACATTGCTGGTGGTTTATTCTCGAATTAAAGAGATAGGAGTTTTGAGAGCAATAGGAACTACTAAAAATCAAATTTTACAAATGCTTATTTTTGAATCTCTTGTATTATCTACTATTAGTGTGATTATAGGTGGAGTTATAGGCGCTTATTTAGCTTATTATTTTAGTATAAATCCTATAGAATTGGGAGCTTCTTATAATGAGCAGTTTAAACAATATGGTCTTATGGCTACAAATTTACCAACCGAGTTTAATCTAATAACTATTTTTAGAGATATGTTTATAATGTTTGTATTAAATATATTATCAACTCTATATCCTATTTTAAATGTAAATAGATACAAACCTGTAGAGGCTATAAATCATGTTTAATCTTATTTTTAAAACCGCATTTTTATCACTTATTAGAAGAAAACTTCGTACAACTTTAGTGATACTTATGATAGCAACTTCACTTTGGGGTTTATTATTTATGCAAGGGATTTATGAGGGGATGACGGAGCAGATGATAACCAATGCTATTAAAAGTGATAGTGGGCATTTAAGTATATATGCTAAAGATTTTAGAAAAGATAAATCTTTAGAGTTACAGATGATAAATAGCAAAAATATTGAAGATATAATAAAAAAAGAGAAACATATAAAAAGCTATACGAAAAGAGTTTTAACAAATGGTTTAATTGCAACTGCCACATATTCACAAGCAACCCAAATATATGGTATAGATTTAGAATTAGAAAAAAACCATAGCTCTTTAGATAAGTATATACAAAATGGCACTTATCAATTAGGTAAAAAAAACAATGGTGCAATAGTAGGGTTTAAACTAGCAAAAAAATTAAAACTAAAAATAGGTAAAAAGATAATCCTAACATCTCAAGATATAGACAATGAAGTAACTTCAATAAGTTTAAAAGTAAAAGCAATAATTAAAACTTCAAATATGGCTATAGATGAAATGGGAGTTTTTATAGATATAAATCAAGCAAAAAAGTTTTTAAATATAAAAGGTGTTCATCAACTATCAATTATATTTGATGATGAAAAAAATATTGTATCTTTACAAGATAATTTAAAAGCAGAATTTAAAAATAGCTCAAAACAATATTCAATTTTAAGATGGGATGAACTATATCCTGCCCTTTTACAAGGTAGAGTTATGATGGAACAGTTTAGTTTCATAAGTTATACTTTGGTGTTTTTTACGGCTACCATTGGAATATTTGGAGTGATTTTAGTATCAGTAATGGAGAGACTAAGAGAGTTTGGGATATTAAGAGCAATAGGGACAAAGTTTACTATCTTGGCACAAATAATATTTTTAGAATCATTTATAATAGGTATCATTGGTTTTATACTTGGCTCTATTTTAGGTGGAGTTACATTATACTATTTCTCTATTTATGGGCTTGACCTTAGTTCATTTTCAGACGCACTTGATGAGTTTGGAATGGATGCAGTTATCTATGCAGTTATAAAAATAGATTATTTCCTAACTGCTTTTATATCTGTAATAATTGCAACAGTTTTAAGTGTCTTATTTCCTTTAAGGGTATTGAAAAAATCTAAAATAGTGGATGTGATAAATGGATAAATTTATAAAAGTAAAAAACATAACAAAAATATTTAATCCTAATAGTGATGTAGAAATCGTAGGATTAAAAGATATAAATATAGAGCTTAAAAGAGGTGAATTTGTTGTTTTAAATGGTCCTAGTGGAAGTGGAAAAACTACACTTTTAAATTTAATAGGTGGTCTTGATGATGCAACTTCTGGTGAAGTGATAATAGATGGCATAAATATCACTACGATGTCAGAAGATATATTGTCAATACAAAGACGAGATAATATTGGTTTTGTATTTCAAGCTTACAATTTAGTACCTGTATTAACAGCACATGAAAATATTGAGTATATTATGAAACTGCAAGGAAAGTCACAAAAAGAGTGCAATAAAAGAGTAGAGGAAGTTGCAAAAAAATTAAATATAGAAACTCTTTTAAACAAACTCCCCTCTCACTTAAGTGGTGGTCAACAACAGCGTGTAGCAGTAGCACGTGCAGTTGCAAGTAAACCAAAACTAATACTTGCAGATGAACCAACTGCAAATTTAGATAGTGTAAGTGCAAATGAGTTAATGGATATGATGGAGATATTAAACGAGGAAGAAAATATTACAATTATATTCTCTTCTCACGATCCAATGGTTATAAATAAAGCAAAAAGATCTATTGTATTAAAAGATGGGAAAGTGTTTAAAAATGAGATTATTTCTTAGTATTATTTTTGTTTCTATATTTTCATATGCTTTAGAATTTGATTATATAATTGAAAATACAAATATTATAAAATATAATAAAAACCAAACAAATGACTATAATAGAGCAAGAGCTTATTTGACTTTTCAAGATAAAAAGTATGAAAATAGTATTGTCAAAATAACTATTGATAATGAAAACTTTTATAATTATAAAACAAATTCAAGTGATAATAACAGCTCAATTTATAGAGCATATTATAAATATTCTGGGGATAAACATCTTTTAAGTATAGGACTACAAAGAGTGCCTTTGGGAGTGGGTTCTATTTGGAATCCATTAGATATATTTAATCCAATAGATTCAACCTCAATAGAACCCAATAATCGTGTTGGCGTAGAATCTATAAGATATGAATATGCCATGAATTCACTATCAAATTTAGATATTGCCTTTACTAAAGACAAATCAAGCTTAAAAATAAAAAGTTATATAGATGTAGCAGATTTTGCGCTCATAGTTTTAAATGATGATAAACTCAATCAAACTATTTTAGGATATGAGGTTCAAGGTGATTTTTTTGATACTGGAGTTGAACTTAAAAGTGAGGGTGGATATTTTAAAGATAAAAATTTAGATAAAAACTTTATCTCTTATATTATAGGAGTTCAATACGGTTTCGAAAACTCAATAATACTCTCAAGCGAATACTACACAAACAATAAAACAAATTTAAAAAATATTGGAGTGACTATATCTTATAATATATCATCTATTTTAAATATAAGTTTATTAAATATATCAAATATTAAAGATAATAGCTATTTTATTGCCCCTACTTTAGATTATAGTTTGGCTGATGACATAACACTTTCATATAGTTATTTTATATACCATAGTAAAGATAATAAAAGTCAATTTAGTAATCTTAGTAATACACATTTTTTAAATTTAACAATTAGTTTTTAGATTTAAAATCTATTGTATTTTATTCTATTAACTGGTATACTTGTAAGTTCATAAACTATCATAGGATAAATAATAATGCTAAACAAATTAAAGTTTTCAAACGTTGTAGTACTCTTTATAATATTATTTTTAATTTTAATGGTATTTTATTATCAAAATACAAGAGAATCTGCTATAAATAATGCTCAAGTTAAAATTGATGAGTTATTATTAAACTACAAAGCATTTCGTTCTTATGTAAGCAAAGTACAAAAACAAGAGGTATACAGACTTCAAAATTCTGATTATATTGATGGTGAATATTTCAGTCCAAAGCTTTTATCATCAACATATAGTGCAAGAAATGTAAATAAATTTTATAATCAATTTAGAAAAGAGAAAAAACAACAACCAATTATCATCAAATTTGCAAGTAACAATCCACGAAATCTAATAAACACTGCAAATACTAAAGAGCTAGAACTATTGAAAAAATTTAACAATAATGAGATAGAAGATTATAGTGAAATTATAAGCACAAAAGATGGAACTAAACTACTTTATGCAATACCTACAAAACGTACAACTCAAAAATGTATGAGATGTCATTCAAATCCCGAAAATGCACCTCAAGGTTTAGTTGAGATATATGGTGATAAAAATGGTTTTTATGAAAAAGTTGGAAATATACGAGCAATTTTAACAACTACATATCCACTTGATGAAGATTTAAAAAATGCAAATATTTCATTTCTTAAACTTTCTTTTATAACACTTATTATATTTATAATATCACTTTTTGTTTTTTATAAGTTTATAAAAAGTATAGAGGACAAAAATAAAAAGCTTGAAGAATTAAACTTTTTGCTAGATCAAAAAATTGATAAAAGAACAAATGAGTTAGAAATAGAAAAAGAGCATATAGAAACTATAGTAGAGTCTAACAATAATGCAATTATTGCAATAGATTGGACAGGAACTATCAAAACATACAATAAAAAAGCCCAAGAGTTATTTGGTTGGACTAAAGATGAGATGATAGGGAGAAAAAATCTACTTAAAATCATCCCTAATAAATTTAAACAACAACATACAATAGGTTTAGCAAAATATTTTAAAACTGGTATCTTAAGTGGAGCATTAGACAACTCACATCAAGCTGAAGGTCTAAAAAAAGATGGTACAATATTTCCAATTAGAATATCAATTGGTACAAAATTTAAATTTAAAGATACGATAGTTATAGCAAATATCTCTGATATATCTCAAGAAAAAAAGCAAGAAAAACTAATATACCAACAATCAAAAATGGCAGCAATGGGAGAGATGATTGGTAATATTGCTCATCAATGGAGACAGCCTTTATCAATTATTTCAACAGCAGCTACAGGTATGCAAATTCAAAAAGAACATAATATACTAAGTGATAAACAATTAAATGAAACATGTGAAATAATAAATAATAATGCACAATATTTATCTAAAACAATTGATGATTTTAAAAACTTTATTAAAGGGGATAGACAAAAATCAAAATTTGATCTTTCAAAACAAATTGAAAGTTTTTTACATTTAATTGAAGGGACTATAAAAAATAGTGATATAGATGTAGTTTTAAATCTTGATGAAGATATTTCAATAAACGGCTATGAGAATGAACTTACTCAATGTTTAATAAATATATTTAACAACTCAAAAGATATATTAAATGAAAAAGATATTAAAAATAAATTTATTTTTATATCAACTTATAAAGAGGGCGAAAATATAATAATCAAAATAAAAGACAATGCAGGTGGAATACCTAATGATATATTGTCAAAAGTATTTGAACCATATTTTACAACAAAACATAAATCACAAGGGACAGGATTAGGTCTGCATATGACATATAACTTAATAGTTGATGGGATGAAAGGTGATATAAAAGCCACTAACTCTAACTTCTTATATAACGATGAACGATATGTTGGTGCAGAGTTTACTATTATACTTCCACAAAATTAATTTACTCTGTAATGTAATTTAAGTATCTAAAGTGTATAATCCCAACTTAATAAAATAATAAGAATAATTAATTAAGATAATTATCAATAAGGGTGAAATATGTTTTTTGGAAATAAACAAAAAGATGAAGAGATTGCTAAACTTAAAGCAGAAATAGAATTATTAAAATCAAAACAAGACGATGAAGCAAGATTTGTTAACGATATTCAATCAGTTATGAGTAGAGTAAAAAATGGTTGGTTTTCACAAAAAATTGAAGCAAATACAAATAACCCAATGTTAAATCAATTAAAAGATACTATCAATATATCTTTAGATAATTTAAAAACAAACTTTACTATTATAAATGGTACTTTAGAAGACTACTCTCATCATAACTATACAAAAGAGTTAAAACTAGACAATGTTGAAAAAGGTGGAGTTTTTGAGCATCTAATTATTGATGTAAATAGACTAAGAACTGAGATAACCAATGTATTAATAGAAAATAAATCAAATGGTTTAACTCTGGATGATAGTAGTGATATTTTACTTTTAAATGTAAATAAACTAAATAAAAATTCAACAGATGCAGCGGCAGCTCTTGAAGAAACAGCAGCTGCTATTGAAGAGATTTCAAGTAATATTTCACACAATACAGAAAATGTAGTTAAGATGTCTGGTCTTGCTGCTTCTGTAACAACATCAGCAAATAGTGGAGAAGAATTAGCAAAACTAACAACAAATGCTATGAATGATATAGATAAAGAAGTATCTGCTATAAATGAAGCAATAACAGTAATAGACCAAATAGCATTCCAAACAAATATTTTATCTTTAAATGCAGCAGTAGAAGCAGCAACAGCAGGAGAAGCAGGAAAAGGTTTCGCTGTAGTTGCGCAAGAGGTTAGAAATCTAGCTTCAAGAAGTGCTGAAGCTGCAAATGAGATTAAAACTCTAGTATCAAATGCTATACAAAAAGCAAATAATGGAAAACAAATATCTGATAAAATGATATCTGGGTATACAGAACTAAACAATAATATATCTAAAACTATAGAGATAATTTCAGATGTAGAGATGGCTTCAAAAGAGCAACAACAAGGTATTGAACAAATAAATGATGCAATTAATGCAATTGACCAACAAACACAAGAAAATGCAAACATTGCATCACAAACACAATTGGTAGCAAGACAAACAGATGAAATTTCTAAATTAATTGTTTCAAATGCAAATGAAAAAGAGTTTATTGGAAAAGATCGTGTAAAGAAAAAAGAGATGAAAAATAGCCCAGAATCACCTACTCCAACACAAACAAGATCTCCATTAAGAGCTATAAATACAAACAAAGCAAAACAAACTATTAAACCAGTTATATCATCTAACACAAATGACGAATGGGCAAGTTTCTAAAACTCACCCTTTCTCATTAATTACTACTACTAAAGAGTCACTTCAAACAACAACTTCCCAAGCTATATAACACTAAAACACTATAAAGTTTTTTTAGATATAATACCACTACTAAATTAAAGGTGAAAAATGAAAAAATATCAAGAATTAGAAAAGTGCCTGGATTATCAGTTTGAAAATAAAGACCTGATAATCGAAGCACTTACACATAAAAGTTATAAAAAAGTATTCAACAATGAAAGACTAGAGTTTTTAGGAGATGCTGTTTTAAATCTTATTGTAGGGGAGTTTTTATTTAAAAAGTTCCCATCATCAGCTGAAGGTGAGCTATCAAAGATAAGAGCATCATTGGTAAATGAATCTGGTTTTACAAAACTTGCACTTGCTATTAATCTTGGAGATTATATCTATCTATCTGATGCAGAAGAGAGAAATCAAGGAAGAAATAAAGCTTCTATTTTAAGTGACGCATTTGAAGCAATTATGGGTGCTATTTATATAGAATCTGGAATAGAAAAACTTAAACCAATGATTTTAAAACTTCTAGAAGATAACTATGATGAGATAACTCTAGATGAACTTTTTAGTGATTATAAAACAGCTTTACAAGAGGTTACACAAGCAAGATTTGGGGCTATCCCTGTTTATAAATTAGAATCAGCAATTGGTCCAGATCACGATAAGGTATTTGAGTTGTCATTATGGATAAATGATAAACATTATGCAACAGCAACAGGAAAGAGCAAAAAACTTGCACAACAAGCTTCTGCAAAAATCGTTTTAAAACAATTATCTGGTAAAAAGTAATGAATAGCTTCGGTCAAAAATTTAGATTTACTACATTTGGTGAGTCTCATGGTTTAGCGTTAGGTTGTATTGTTGATGGTGTTCCAGCTGGGCTTAAAATTGATTTAGATTTTATACAAGCTCAAATGGATAAAAGAAAACCAGGAAAAAATGAATTTGAAACAAAAAGAAGTGAATCAGATACTATTGAGATACAAAGTGGTGTATTTGAAGGTATGAGCACAGGGACTCCTATATCAATGGTTTTATACAATAAAAACCAAAAAAGTAAAGACTACACAAATATAAAAGATATATTTAGACCAGCTCACGCAGACTTTACATACTTTCATAAGTATGGAATACGTGACTATCGTGGTGGAGGAAGAAGTAGTGCTAGAGAAACAAGTGCACGAGTTGCAGCTGGTGCTATTGCACAACTTATGTTAAATCAATTTGGTATAAAAGTACAAAGTGGTATCTCTGCTATACACAATGTAGTATCTGAAAATCTAGATTTTGATTATGCACCAAGCAGTCCTATATTTGCACTTGACAAAAATGTTGAAGAGCAACAAAAAGAGGCAATCTTAAAAGCTAAAAATGACCATAACTCTGTTGGTGGAGTAGTATCTCTTAAAATATCAAATGTTCCAGTTGGACTTGGTGAACCAATTTACGATAAACTTGATTCTAAATTAGCTGATGCGATGATGAGTATAAATGCTGTTAAAGGCGTTGAGATAGGCGATGCAATAGATAGTATTAACTTAACTGGATATGAAAACAATGACCAAATAAGATCAAATGGTTTTATTACAAATCATAGTGGAGGGATACTTGGAGGAATTAGTAATGGTGAAGATATTGTTCTAAAAGTTTACTTTAAACCAACTCCATCTATTTTTAAAGAGCAAAAAACTGTAGATATACATAACAATAATGTAGACTTTTCATTACATGGTAGACACGATCCCTGTGTAGCTCCTAGAGGTAGTATAGTTGTTAATGCAATGGCTTCAATAGTAATTGCCGATATGATGTTATTGAACATGGGTGCAAAGATGGATCATCTAAATGCTATATACGGGTAGTAGTTCAACATAACAATTTATATAAACACAATAACAAAAAACTTGACATTTAAATTTTATTACATTATAATTACAAAAAAAGAAATAGAAAGATAGTAAAATGATAAAAAGTACAACAATAAGTTTTTTAAGAAAGTTAGGTTTATCTAGTAAAGAATATAGCTTAAAAAATATTACTAGAATTGGTAAAAAAAGAGCTACTACTGGTTGGTGGGTTAGAATAAATAATGAAGAATTAAAATGTTCAAAAACATTTTATGATAGTAATTACGATAGCCCACTTGCATCTTTTCATGCAGCAGAAGTGTTTAGAGATTCACATCCTAAGAATATCAAATCAAATACAGGATATGAATTTATCTCAATAACAATTAAAGATGAGATATACCCAACTTTAAAAGTTACATTAAAACCATATGAAAAAGCATTTTCAATTAGAACTTATGGTTATAGGGAAGCTTTATGCTCTGCTATTAATTTCAGAAATAAAAAGACTAAAAAAGAGCCTGTAACTATGGAAGAGTTAAGTATTAAAAAAGGTATGGATTACTTAGAAATTAATCTAAACGCGGAAATATACAAAGGTGTTCTAGAAAAAGCTAATAAAAACTAGTATTTAATATCTATTATGAACTTTTGTTATATAATATAACAAAGGTTTTAAGATATGATTGAGATATTAGGTGTAGTATGTGTTAGTTTAGTAGGTGTTGCTATTTTTCTTTATAAAAAAAATAGTGACATTTCTAAACAATATGAAATAGAAAAAGCAGTATCAGGTGAAAGGGTAAAATACCTATCATCACTTGCTAAAGAATCAAAAAACAAAACTCTAAATCTAGAGTATGAAAATCAACAACAACAGTTAGAATCTATCAAAGATAGAGAACTTATATCTCAACTTCAAACAAAACTAAAAGAACAAAATAAATCTATGCATGAAAAGCTTAATATTCTTCAAAATAATGAAGATAAATTAAAAGTAGAGTTTAAAAATTTAGCATCAGAAATACTTGACAATAACAGCAAAAAATTTAGTGAACAAAATAATGAAAACCTTTCTCTGATTTTAAATCCGATGAAACAACAAATAAATGAATTTAAGAAAAAAGTTGAAGATGTTTATGATAAAGAAGCTAGAGATAGAAGTATGTTATCTGCTGAATTAAAAACATTAAAAGAGCTAAATAACAAAATAAGCCAAGATGCAATAAATTTAACAAATGCACTTAAAGGTCAAAATAAAACTCAAGGAAGTTGGGGAGAAATGGTACTTGAAAAAGTACTTGAAAGTTCTGGTTTGAGAAAAGGGGAAGAGTACTTAAGAGAAGAATTTTTGACATCTAATGATGGAAAAAGTTATAGACCTGATGTTATTGTAAACCTACCAAATGATAGGCAAGTGATAATTGATGCAAAAACATCTCTAACATCTTATGAACAATATACTTCAAATCAAGATGAATCTGATAAAATTGGATTTTTAAAAACTCATCTAATCTCTATAAATAACCATATAAATGAACTCTCTGACAAAAAATATGAAAAACTAAAGGGTGTAAATACACTTGATTTTATATTTATGTTTATACCTATAGAGAGTGCTTTGATGCTAGCACTTGAAAATGATAAAGAGTTGTTTGATAAAGCGTTTAAAAAGAAGATAGTGCTAGTTAGCCCTACTACACTTCTAGTTGCACTTAAAGCAGTTGAAAATAGTTGGAGATATGAAAAACAAGCTCAAAGTACAACAGAAGTTATAAGATTAGCAGAAAAACTGTATAGTAAAGTTAGAACATTTATTGAGGATTTTGAAAAAATTGGCAAACATCTAAATACGGCACAAAAAAGCTATGATGATGCGCATAATAAACTAACATCAGGTAGAGATAATATAGTAAGACAAATAGAAGTCTTCAAAGAAAAGTCAAATATAAATCCAACAAAACAGATACCACAAGAGCTTGTAGATAGTGCAATGACTCAAGAGATAAATAATAATGAAGAGGGAAACAATCAAAACTAATATGAAAAACTATAACACAAAATTAACAACACATAGAGAGATTTATCCATCCCAAGATTTAGATTGGTCAGTAGAAAGTGATAGAGGAAGAATCATCTCTGCACCTGCTTTTAGAAGACTTCAAAAAAGAACACAAGTTTTTGCATTAGAGTTAAATGCTGCTGTAAGAAGTAGACTTACACACTCTCTTGAAGTTTCACAGACAGCTAGATTTATTGCTAAAACAATATTAAAAAAACTAAACGATAAAGATTTAAAAGAGTTAGAAAATGCATTTGTTTCAACTTCAGAGATGGCAAGTTTACTGCATGATATAGGAAACCCACCCTTTGGTCACTTTGGAGAAACTGCTATAAATGAGTGGATAGGTAAAAATGCAATCACACACCTAAATAATCTTGTACCAAATGTGTCAAATCTAAAAGATGCACTTATAAAAGATTTATGTAACTACGATGGAAATGCACAAGCAATAAGAATAGTTCATAAACTTCAAAGACTAAATCTATCATATACTCAAACTGCTTCTATTATAAAGTACACAAGAGGTGCATTTGAGGATAGAGTAAAAGATGACAAACTTTCATATCTAAAAAAGAAACCAGGGTTTTATTATAGTGAAAAGGAGTTTGTAAAAACAATTCAAGATACATTAGATACTAAACAAGGGCATAGATTTCCTATAACTTATATCATGGAATCAGCTGATGACATCTCATATCTTAGTGCAGATATAGAAGATGCTGTTGATAAAGATATACTTACTTTAGATAAAATTTATGAACTTATAAAAATAGAGTCTACAAAAGTAAATGAAAAATATAATACAAATAAAACAATGCTTTTAGATTTAGTTGAAAAGAACTATAACAAAGCAAAAAGTAAAGAGGATGAACCATATCAGTTTAATATGTTCTTGACCCTTACAAGAGCGCAACTTATATTTAAACTTGTAAATTATGTATCAGATTTATATATTGAGCATCATGATGATATATTTGATGGTTCATTTAATAGTGCATTACTAGAGTTTGATAAGTCACATGAGTGTGCCCAAGCTATTGAGATACTTCAAAATATATCAATAAAACATATATATTCAAATAAACAAGTTCAAGCTTTAGAGTTAAAAGGGTATGCAATAATCCAAGGGTTATTTAATATCTATGAACCATTGTTAAAGCTTACAAATGAAGAGTTTGATAAACTTATAAATGATAAAAGAATTGATTGTTTAATATGTCAAAATTTATTATCAAGATTATCAAAGAAGCATCTAGTAGCTTACAAAAAAAGTATTGCAGAACTCAAAAACAATGAAGATTATGTATTATTAGAGTGGTACTATAGAACAAGGCTAATTATAGATTACATAAGTGGTATGACAGATGATTATGCTTTACATGAATACCAAACTTTAAGTGCAATATAAACAAGGAGTATATTATTAAAAATAATGACAAACTTTTGGCAGTATTTTCTACTGCTTATGATAAAAATATTGCCTATCATGTAACAAACGATACAAAAAGTGTAGATATTGCAAGAGAAGAGTTAGCAATAAAACATAACTATGATAATACAAAACTTCAATATATGGAGCAGATACATTCAAGTATTGTTAAAAAGGTAAATACTTCTAAAAATCCTCTTGAATGTGATGCCCTTATTACAAATAAATTAAATACACCACTTATGGTTATGGTAGCAGACTGTATTCCTATACTTTTTTATGATGATGATAAAAAAGTTATAGCAGTTGCTCATGCAGGTAGAGTTGGAACTTTTAAAAATATTGCTGGAAATACAATTGATAAGATGAATGATAAGTATGATTGTAATCCTAAAAATATAAAGATTTTAATAGGAGCATCTATCCAAAAATGCTGTTATGAAGTATCACAAGAGTTAGCCAATGAAGCAATCCAACTATTTGGAAAAGAATTTATCCATGGAAGATGCCTAGACTTACAAGCGATAAATAGAAAACAACTTATAGATAAAGGGCTAAAAAAGAAACATATAGATATAGCAAATATATGTACAAAATGCTCAACATTTAACTACTTTTCATATAGAAAAGATAGTTCATGTGGAAGATTTGCAGGTGTTATTATGATGAGAGATGACAAATGAGCCGATTTTATTGACAAATCGACTCATATTATGATACGATTAATACAAATAAACGGCTCATAAAAGGTTTTATTATGAATAAAAATATTAAAAAATGGATTTGGCAACATGAACAATATCCTAATTTTAAATATGACAAAGAACTATTATTAGATGAATTAAATGAATTAGAATACAATAGAGGTATTTTAGATGGTGTTTCATTGTTTTTTAATGATAATGATATTAAAAATATTGAAGTTGAAACTTTATTAAATGAGGCTATAAATACATCAGAAATAGAAGGGGAATATTTAAAAAGAGAAAGTGTCAGAAGCTCTTTATTAAAAAAACTTGATTCAACATTTGAAACTTTAAAAGACACTTCAACACATCAAACTGATAATCTTATAGATATACTTATTGATTGTAGTATAAATAAACAACCTTTAACTACAACACGACTTCATGGATGGCATAATTGTTTGTTTGTTAGTAGTTTTGATAGATTACATGAAATTAATATAGCAAGATTTAGAATAAATGATGATATGCAAGTTGTATCAGGTGCAATTGGTCATGAAAAAGTTCATTATTTAGCACCTCCTCAAAATAAAATCAGCAATGATATTGATGATTTATTATGTTGGTGTAATAATTCTAATGAGAATATATATATTAAAAGTGCAATTGCTCATTTATGGTTTGTTTCTATTCATCCATATGATGATGGTAATGGAAGAATAGCAAGAGCAGTCACTGATTATATTTTATCTAGCCAAACCAATAACACAACTAAATTTAAATTATATTCAATATCAACAGCTATTAATCATGATAGAAAAGGTTATTATGATATTTTAGATAAAACTACCAATCTATTTATAAATAAAGATTTTGATTTTACAGCTTGGATAAAATGGCATCTTAAAACATTAAATAGTGCAATGAAGATGGCAAATAAAAATATAGAATATATTATACAAAAAACAAAATTTTGGGATAGACATAGAAGTGATAATCTAAATGAAAGACAAATAAAAGTTTTAAATAAAATTTTAGATTTAGGATATGATAATTTTGAAGGTGGGCTTAATACTAAAAAATATATGTCTATAACTAAAAAAAGTAAAGCAACAGTTGTAAGAGATATTCAAGAGTTAGTAGCTTATGCTTGTATAAAACAAGTAGAGGGCACTAGTGGTAGAAGTGTAAGGTATGAAATTGTAGTTTAATTCAAATATAGCACTTTTTATAATAATTTGATATAACTTTGGACTTGGGAAACAAGGAGAAATGAGAAAATAAAACTTCAGTCTTTGATGTATCTAACTTGATACTATTAAAGCTCGATATTTTCGGATTATACCATTCTTACTCCTCATATAATTTAATGGGTTTTTTATTTCATTTTATATAGGTCATAATAAACTTATTTATTTTAAATGAATTTATTAATTTTGTATCAATGAATATTCCATAAGTAAAAATCGTACCTATCATCCAAAATATAACAGAAGAAATATATAATGAAAAATGTCCTTGAGGAAATATTACAAAAATATTTAACAATTCAAAAAATGAAGGATTAAATTCAAGATCTTCTCTAAATATAGGGTCAAGTACAAAAATATAAAATAATGAAAAACATATAATAGAAAAAAATTTAGTTATGAGTAGTATTATAACTAAATTTTTTTTTTATTATTTAAGCTAAGTAATTTTAAAATCATATCATACCTTTTTTATTTAAGTATATCAAAATTTATTTAATGCTGACATCTAAATTTTCAATAGTGAGACTACCTACAAAACTAGTATCTCACTATCATCTTGTTCTTCTAAACTAAAATAACCTCTAAACCAATTCTCTTTTACTAAACTTGAATTAAATTTTAAATCATATATTTTATCACCTATATCTAGATTTTTATTTGATGATAGTTTTTCTAGTAATGTTGTTGTAAACTTTCCTTTTGTATCTATGATAAATGTTGATTCTGTTGCATTCCATATAAATATAAGATTTAGTAAATATTTATCATTGATTTTATATTGTGAAAATTCATAATTTTCTATATCAAATCTTTTTACTAAATTCATACTTTCTATTTTTGCTTTCTCTTTAATAAAGCTTTCATAAAATCCTCTTGATAGACCATTCCATACGCATTTTGTATTTAGTTGGATACTTTCTATAAAAAGGTCTCCAAACTGATTGAAGTTTTGATTTATTGTGTAGGCGTTGCTAGTGCAACTTGATGTGTTGTGTTTGATACTATTATTGTCTACTTTTAAAATAGCAAGGTTTTTACTTGTCTCCATACTATTAAAAGATAGATTATCATCTTTTAGTACATAACTATTTGTAGCACATCCTGCAAATAAGAATGATGATAAAAATATTGCTGAAATATTATACTTATTCATAACTACCCTTTTTAATTATAAATATAATATCACATAAAAAAACAAATATAATTAAATATTATACTAATAGTGGATATAAAGATAAGATAAAGTAATGTATAAATTTATCTTATTTAGTTTAATTAATATTCATATATACTTCTACAATAAAATTGATGGAATATAAATGACAAATAAAGAAAAACATATAAAACTATTTTGTGATGGGAGTGTAAATCCAAAATCAAATGTTGGTTATGGTGCATATTTTATTTTAGATTCTACATCTATTATAGAGTTATCTCAAATAGATATTTTTACTAAAAAGTTTGAAAATACATCATCTACAAAACTAGAACTTGAAACTTTACTTTGGGCATTAAAAGATTCATATTTACAAAATATAGAAGTTTTTGTATACACAGATTGTCAAAATATTTTAACACTTCAAAATAGAAGAAAAAAGTTAGAACAAAATCATTTTTATACAAAAAAAGGTGAACTTTTAAAAAACCATCTTTTATATAAAGATTTTTACAAACTAAGTGATTCATTAAATTGTGAGTTTATAAAAGTCAAAGGTCATAAAAAACTAAACGAAAAAGATGAAATAGATAAACTTTTTACTTTAGTAGACAGAGCATCAAGAGAACATTTGCGAAACTACAATTTAAAAGTAAATTTATAAGTGATAATTTTGTATACTTCTTAAGATATTAAAACTAAGGAAATAAATTGGATTTAAAAAAAAGAAATAAATTAATAATGTTTGTAATGTTAGTTCTATTTATGTTTACAGTAAGTACGAGATATAGTATAAATAAATCACAAGTAGATTTAAATTTGTACCATTTAAATGTTGAATTTCCAAAAAGTTTTTTACTAAAACAAAAAGACATAATTGTATATAACGAAAAAGAAAATTATTTAGAAAAAATAAATATTGTTTTAGCTTCTGATGGAAAACTTACGCAAAATAAACAAAAAACTTTTTTGCCAGATACTCAAGCAGGTCTAAATTCTGAATTAATAAAATATTTCCAAGATTTAAAAAATCTAAATTGTGACGAAAAAAACATATCTTCTTGTATAAATCAAAACTTACTAGAAACAAAAGGATATATTATAGATAATACAAGCAAAGCATATCTTCTAAAAAAAGAGTTTGGATTAAAGATATATGATATTGTTTATAAATACGATACTTATTTAAAGAGTAAGAAAAACTAATATATTGCAAAACCTACCTATAAATGAAGTAATAGATGATATAAAATTAAACTTTATAAATCATCAAACTCTGATACTACAAGCACCTCCAGGTGCTGGTAAAAGTACTATAGTCCCTATATCATTTTTAAATGAACCTTGGCTTGAAGCTAAAATCATTATTATGTTAGAACCCAGAAGAGTAGCGGCAAGAATGGTTGCAATTCGTATGGCAAATCTTTTAAATGAAGAGGTTGGTCAAACTGTTGGTTATCAAATAAAAATGGATAAATGCAGTTCTTCAAAAACAAAGATTTTAGTAGTTACTGAAGCTATTTTAGTCCGTATGTTACAAAGTGATCAATCTTTAGATGGTGTAGCTATGATTATTTTTGATGAGTTTCATGAAAGAAGTATACATACAGATTTATCTTTAGCTCTATCCTTACAAGTACAAGAATTACTTAGAGATGATTTAAAACTATTAATTATGTCAGCAACTTTAAACTCAAAAGATATATCAAATATGTTAGATGATGTACCTATTATAACTTCAAAAGGCAGAATTTTCGAGGTTGAGAATATATATTTAAAAGCAAATATAAAACAACCTGATATAAAATCAATAAATAGCTTACTTTTAAATACAACTTTAGAATCTATAAAAAATGATACTGGGGATATATTAGTTTTTTTAAGTGGAGTTAAAGAGATAAAATCTTTGGAAAAAGTTTTAAATGATAGTTTACAAAGTGATGATATAGTAGTTTTGCCTTTGTATTCTGCTTTAAATAAAAAAGAACAAGATAGAGCAATAGCTACTAATAAAAAAAGAAAAATTATTCTTTCAATAAATATTGCTCAAACATCATTAACTATAGAAGGTGTCACAGTTGTGATTGATAGTGGACTAGAAAAGCTATCACGATATAACTACTCTAACGGTATGAATCATCTTGAACTCTCATTTATATCCAAAGATTCTAGCATACAAAGAGCTGGACGGGCAGGAAGATTATCAAATGGAAAGTGTTATAAACTTTGGCATCAAGGTAAGATATTGACACCATCAACAAAACCTGAAGTTTTAAGAACAGATTTGAGTTCACTTCTTTTGGATTTAGCTTTGTGGGGTGTTGAGGATATGGCTGAGTTAAAATGGTTAGATATGCCACCAATGCCAATAATAGACAACACTAAAGTTATACTAAAAGAGTTACAAATGTTAGATAACAGTTTTGCTATCACATCTTTTGGAAAAGATGCACTTTTCCTTGGACTTCACCCAAGATTTTCTTTTATGATATTAAAAGCTGCAGAGCTTGGATATGGATATGAGGCTTGTTTACTAGCTTCATTGTTAAGTCAAAAAGATATTTACAAAAATAACTATAGAAATAGTGATATAAAAGATAGGCTTGATCATCTTATACACAATGATATAGATAACTCTTTTATAAATAAATATGTAGCAATAGAGGTTTTAAAAGAGGCAAAATTTTTCTATTCTAAACTAAAAAAGATAAAAAATGAGGATAAAAAAACGTTTGATATTGGTATGATTGGAGTATTGGTTTTATTTGCATACCCTGATAGACTTGGACTTTTACGAAAAAGAGATGATAACAAATACAAACTAAGTAATGCAAAAGGTGCAATAATAAATAGTGACGATACACTTTTTAATGAGCCTTATTTAGTAGTTGCAAATTTAAATGCAAACAATAAAGACTCATATATAAATTTAGCTTGTACGATAACTTTAGAAAAAATAGAAAAATATTTTTCACATCTTTTAGAGGATAAAGATAGTATAACTTATAATAAAACTAAAAAAAAGTTTGATATAAAAGAGCATAGATATTTTTTAAAAGTAGAACTATACTCAAAACCTATCGCTACAACTTCAATAAAAAACTATCAAAAACTAATCTCTAATTTAATTCAAACAGAAGGCTTAAATCTTTTAACATGGAGCAAGCAAGCCAAAAGTTTAAAAGATAAAATAAACTTTATAAATCAACAAAAAAATCAATCTTTTACATTCCCTGATTTTAGTAATGATTGGCTTTTAAATAATTTGAATATTTGGCTAGAACCTTATATCACAGAAGTTGATAGTATAAAAAAACTTGAAGATTTAGATATATACACTATTTTACTCAATCATATACCTTGGGAAAACCAACAACTATTAAATGAGTTATTACCAAAAAGTATAAAAGTACCAAGTGGTTCAAATATCAATATAGACTACTCAAACTTAGCGACACCAGTATTAAGTGTAAAACTTCAAGAGATGTTTGGGTTAAGTCAAACACCAATGATATTAAACAACACAGTGTCATTACAGATACAACTTTTAAGTCCTGCAATGAGCGCCATTGCTATTACATATGATTTAGAAAGCTTTTGGAAAAACTCTTATGATGATGTTAGAAAAGATTTAAGAGGTAAATACAAAAGACACTATTGGCCAGAGTCTCCATATGATGCAATAGCTACAAATAAAACTAAGAAAAAAATGGGTAAAATTCCAAATGATAAGTAAATTAGAAATCAATAACGATACAAGAGAAAAATGCTACAAGTGCTTTAGACCAAAAACAAGTTGTATGTGTAAATATGTAAATCAAATAAATACAAAAACAAAGTTTATAATTTTAATGCACCCAAGAGAATTTAAAAAGACAAAAAATGGTACAGGACACTTTACACATCTATCTTTGCCAAACTCACAAATACATATAGGAATAGACTTTTCAAACAACAAAAAGATAAATGATCTAGTAAATAACCCTTCATACAATTGTTTTATTTTATATCCTGGAGATGATACAATTAAATTAAACAACACAAATATATATGAAGAAAATAAAACAAATATTATATTTATCATTGACTCTACATGGGCATGTTCTGTTAAAATGTTAAGATTAAGTAAAAATCTACACCATCTACAAAGAGTTAGTTTTGAACATACTAAATCTTCAGCATTTAAGATTAAAACACAACCAAACTCTTATTGTTTATCTACAATAGAGTCAACTCTATGTGTCTTAGAACTTTTAAATCACCATAAAATAGAAGATATAGAAAATATTAAGTTTACAAATTTTTTAAAACCATTTGAAAAAATGGTAGATTATCAATTTAACTGTGCTATTAATGCTGGTGACGAGACTGTACGATATAAAAAACCATATAAAAAACTCTAACCTTATATTAAACATAAAAATTCATAACTAAATATAATTTTTTTTAATATTTTAATATCCTTTATTTTATAATTTTATATATGAAATTATAATATCAAGGAGGATGTTATGGAACTAATAGCAGGTTTGTTTATAGTGATGTTTTTCGTAATTTTAAATGAGGTAAGAGTTGGGCTAATTGGTGAAGATAACCAATTTTCTGAACTGCTAATTATATTATCTAGTTTAGTTGCAGGGTTTTTATTTTCCATTGTAGCTTAACTATAAGTTTAAATAAAATAGAGGTAACTTATTTGGTATATAACTATATATTAGATATAATACCTCCATGGATAATTATGAATATACACAACTATTAAAAACATTAAATCAAAAATTAGAGAATATTGAATCAATTTTAAAACCTGATGATATTCAAGTTAGACTTGAAGAGATAACATCATTAGAACAAGAACCAGAGTTTTGGAATGATCAAGATAGAGCTACTAAAATAGCCCAAGAAAAAAATAGACTATTGGGTCGAAAAAATAAGTTTAAAAAAGCAAATGAAGCGATAACAGATGCAAATGAACTTTATGAGATGGCTATGGAAGAGGAAGATTTAGAGACTATTGAAACTCTTTATGATGAGGCTCCAAACCTAGAAGAGATAATCCAAAAAATAGAGATAGAAGTTATGCTAAGTGGTGATGATGATAGTAGTAATGCTATTGTTACAATACATCCAGGTGCTGGTGGAACTGAATCTTGTGATTGGGCAAATATGCTTTATCGTATGTATCTTAGATGGGCTGAAAGAAAAGGTTTCAAAGTTGAAATTCTTGACTATCAAACAGGTGATGAAGTTGGTATAAAAGATGTAAGTATCATAATATCAGGGATAAATGCTTATGGATATTTAAAAACTGAAAATGGTATTCATAGACTTGTGCGTATCTCACCATTTGACTCCAACTCAAAACGACACACATCATTTGCTTCTGTTATGGTATCTCCTGAAGTTGCAGATAATATTGATATAGAGATAGAAGATAAAGATATTAGAATTGATACATATAGAGCTTCAGGAGCTGGTGGTCAACACGTAAATAAAACAGAATCAGCAATAAGAATCACACATATAGAGACAAATGTAGTAGTACAATGTCAAAATGACAGAAGTCAACATAAAAATAAAGCCTCAGCTATGAAGATGTTAAAATCAAGACTTTACGAGCTTGAATTAGAAAAAATAGCAGCTGAAAAACAAGGTGTATCAAAAAGTGAAATAGGATGGGGTCATCAAATACGATCTTATGTTATGCAACCATATCAACAAATAAAAGATACAAGAAGCAATATAGGATATAGCAATATTGATGGTATTTTAGATGGTGATTTAGACAAAATGATTGAAGATGTATTAATATCACAATCAAGATAATTAAACAAATAAAAGGGAAATAATAATAATGATGATAACAAAAAGAGTAACATTTATAGCAAAAGATGGCTGTGAAGATAAAATGAAAGAGTTATTAAGTGCTATGGTTAAACCATCAAAAGCAGAAAATGGTTGTTTAATGTATGAGATAACACAATTAGAAAATAATAGAAAAAAGTTTATGGCATTTGAAACTTGGGAAAATGAATCAGCTTTAGATGGACATAAAGCATCAGCTCATTATAAAATATACAAATCAAGTTATGAGCCATTTTGTGAAGACAAATATTCTGATGAATTAGAGATTTTAGTATAGATATATGATTTTAAGCATAGAATCAAGCTGTGATGATAGCAGTATTGCTATCACTTCAATAGATACAAAAGAATTAATATATCATAAGAAAATATCTCAAGAGTTAGAACATAGTGTTTATGGGGGTGTTGTCCCAGAACTTGCAGCTAGACTTCACATAGAAGCTTTACCAAAAATTCTTGAAGATTGCAAAGAATACTTAAAAGACTTAAAAGCGATTGCTGTTACAAATGCCCCCGGACTAAGTGTCACTTTAACTGAGGGTGTAACTATGGCAAAAGCTTTAAGTATAAGTTTAAATCTTCCTCTAATTGCTGTAAATCATCTAAAAGGTCATATCTACTCTTTATTTATAGAAAAAGAGCAACAACTACCATGTACAATTTTACTTGTTTCTGGTGGTCATACGCAAATAATAGAAGCCAATAGCTTAAATAATATGAGAGTTATCGGAAGTAGTATGGATGATAGCTTTGGTGAAAGCTTTGATAAAGTATCAAAAATGATGAACCTTGGTTATCCAGGTGGTCCAGTAGTTCAAGAGTATGCTTTAAAAGGTGACTCTTCAAAATACGAACTTCCTATTCCTCTTAGACAATCACCAAATATTGAGTTTAGCTATAGTGGTCTTAAAAATGCAGTTCGTGTTACTATTTTAAAAGAGCAAGAAAATAATGGTGAAGAGAAACTATCTGACGAAACAATAAGTGATATATGTGCTAGTTTTCAAAAAACTGCAGTTGCCCATATAATAATGAAGTTAAAAAAATATTTTAAAAAAGTACCACCTTCAAGATTTGCTATTGTAGGAGGAGCTAGTGCTAATATAGAACTAAGAAAGAGTTGTGAAGAGTTGTGTAATAAATACAATGCACCTTTACTTTTAGCACCCCTAGAGTTCTGTAGTGATAATGCTGCTATGATAGGTAGAGTTGCTGTTGAACAATATAAAAAGTCTGATTTTATAGATATAAATGAGATTGATGTACAAAGTAGAATTAAAGAGGATAACTTTTAAGTTATTTTCTTTTCAATTTTATATTTTGTAATTTATATAAATAGAATCAACTACGTAATTCATTTTATAAGTTTTAACAATAGAATAATATTTGATTTTGTTTGAAATAAAAGTGGCGCGGTTGAAGGGACTCGAACCCTCGGCACCCTGCGTGACAGGCAGGTACTCTAACCAGCTGAGCTACAACCGCACTTTTAGTTTTAAAATTAATGTTGGTGACCCCAAGGAGATTTGAACTCCTGTAACATGGATGAAAACCATGGATCCTAACCACTAGACGATGGGGCCAACAAAAATTTATAATGGTGGTCGATATAAGACTTGAACTTATGACGTCTACCTTGTAAGGGTAGCGCTCTACCAACTGAGCTAATCGACCGT
>Ga0114922_10000278_pt1 | contig 49285 bp, 47 predicted proteins | sample AartaG_FD_100975 | JGI IMG/M metagenome (GOLD analysis project Ga0114922, IMG submission 100975) | Deep subsurface microbial communities from Aarhus Bay to uncover new lineages of life (NeLLi) - Aarhus_00045 metaG | ecosystem: Environmental > Aquatic > Marine > Oceanic > Sediment | place... | reverse complement strand
TATTACTTTTGATTAAAAATAATATAAAAGTGATTTACCTATCAAAATAATAGGAAATTTCTAATATTAGATATATGAATTAAGATATAAGCTATTGGTTCGAATCCTCCCTCCCCAGCCATTACAGCCACTCTCTTATCAAAATATCTATATAATATAGGTTTATTGTTCATATAATTTTATAATTTCGCTATATTCATAATCGAAAATACGCTAGTTTAAAGAACTTAAAAAAATGTTTCTTATTTTTTTACTTATCTGAATGGGACAATTTGTTTACTTCGATATGTATATGATAGCTATTTCAATATATATTAAGGTATTATTATAATATTATTCTATAATAAATTATTGATATTGGAAAATTATCTAATATAGTAATAATATATAAAAATAGGACATATAGATACGAAAAATTTTTAATATTTAATTAATTTATGCTTTTTAGGAGATATAAATGGATAAAAAATTAACAAAAATTATAAATCTAGAAAAAAGTAAATTTGATGAGTTTGTTCAAAGCGGTGAGCTACAATTAAGAGAAGCTCACCTAATTCCAAATTTTAAACCTGGAGATGAAGTAGCTCTAGCTTCAGTACTTTTATCATCAGTTAGATTGATTAAAGAATTTAAGAAAATGATTCTATTGGATATAAAAATGATTAAAAAGGGACATATTTATGCATATAATGAGATAGTTTTCCCTGAATTCCCAAAGTCAAGAATTGATGGATTGTTATTAGCAGTACAGGGTGGAGTTATTAAGGATGCTGCGTTATTTGAAATGAAAAATGGTTCAAATGATTTAGATAAAGATCAAGTTGAACGATATTTGAATATTGCCCAATCTTACTCTATTCCAAAATTAGTAACTGTTTCAAATCAATTTGTTTCTGAACCAACCCAGACTCCAGTGGATACAAAGACTATAAAAAATGTTGAATTATTTCATTTTTCTTGGTCATATCTTCTAACTCTAGCTCAAATATTACTATTTGATAATGAATTAAATATAGAAGATAAGGACCAAATTGAATTAATGAAAGAAGTGGTTAGTTATTTTGAATTTGATAAATCAGGTGTTTGTGGGTTTAATCAAATGAAGAGTGGATGGAAAGAAGTAGTTGAAAAAATAAATTCTGGCACACGTATAAAAAATGATGAACCTAACTTAAATGATACCATAGTTAGTTGGCAACAAGAGGAACAAGACTTAGCTTTGATTTTAAGCAGAAAACTGGGTGTACTTGTAAACTCTGGAGAAACAAAATACAGGGGAAATCTAAAAGCTAGAATAGATAATGATAAAAAAGTACTAATAGGAGAGAAGTCGCTTGATTCAACTCTCAAGATATCCGGTGCAGTATCAGATATAAAAATAAAAGCTTCATTTGAAAAAAGAATAGTAGAAATGTCCGTAACCCTAAAAGTGCCTCAGGATAAAAAAATAAGAGGTCAGCTAAATTGGGTAAAAAGACAATTAGAGGCTTGTAAAAAGAAAAATGAACAAACATTTCACAGATTACAAAATGAAATACTTATTGAAATAATTTTAAAAAATACCAGCAAAACTGAGAGAATTAACATAGATAACATTGATAATATTTATGAAGAGATAAAAGATAAGGAAATAAAAGAATTTAAGATTCTATACATAAAAGACTTTGGTAAGAGCTTTGCTAATTGTAGGAAATTTGTTGAAACATTAGAAAATATGCTTTTGGATTACTACAGTTGTGTTGTTCAGTATTTATCAAACTGGATACAACCAGCTCCAAAAATTGTAGAAGAAAAGAAAATTGAAACTAGCGAAGAGAAAAATATCATAAACAATAAGCAAGAAAAGGCATAGAGGACTGAGTAAAATTTAAATACTTAAAAGTAATGGAAGGTATTTAATTTTATAATAAATATTAAATGAGTTTCCTAAATTTTACTATTTCATTTAAAAATTGGTTCGAAATTTCGCAACTTGGGGCAGCCAGTTAGAACGATATTCCAAGTCTATTAATACATCAAAGGGTTTTTTAAACTCAAATTCAAGCTTCTTACCTCTTAATTTTAAGTTCGAAAGTAAAAAATTAATAAGTTGTCTTTTTTGTTCAACTTTAGAACTTTCAAATAATTCAGGTGCTCTAGAACATAAATTTAATAAGGAAATAAGCGTCATTGAGTAGTTTTCATCTGCTTCAGTTATTCTTTGTAATCTATCTGTTAATTCGTACTGTCTTTCTTTTAATTCCCTAGCTTTTTTATCATATTCGTCTTGAGTAATCCCCCCTATACTCCATAGTGTTATTAAATATATAAAAGTTATTTTTTTAAAAATAAATATGTTGCTATAATTATAAGGATGTAATATACTTATTGTGTAAAGCCATTATTTATGTAATAAAAATTTTATGAACCAAAAAGATGATAAAAAAAGAGAGCGATTTGAACGATTGGCAACACTGAGGACTAACGTTGTCCTAAAGAGACTTAAAGTTTTAGGAAACTGTTCCAATCGAAGTGCTTACACTTATACAGAAGAGCAAATAAATAAAATTTTCTTGGAAATTGAAAGAAGAGTTAAAGAAACAAAATCCAAATTTTATTTTCCTAGAAGAGATAAAAAATTTAAGTTATGAAAAATGAATACATAAAAAAATTAGCACTTTCACTTATACACGCAGAAACAGAAGAAGACGTTGTACAAATTTTGGATAAATCAGGATTTTGGTTTGACAATGGTGCATGGAAAAAGGTAGATGAAAGTTCAGGTAACTGGTCAACAATTGGAAACCAGCAAAATACACCTGATTCAGCACTTGTAGAAAAAATTATAAATTCTGTAGATGCAATATTAATGAAAGAATGCTTATCACGAGGTATAAATCCAGAAAGTCAAGAAGCTCCTAAAAGTATTGTGGAAGCACAAAAAGAATATTTTGGGATTTATAATGGTAAGCTTTCTAGTATTGACGCAAGAGCCAGATCAAAGCTTGCTGAAAATATTTTTCTTGTCGCAAGCGGAAATAAGGTAAGTCCATCATATACTATTATTGATTTAGGAGAAGGTCAGGTACCAGAATTATTTCCTGACACATTTCTTTCTTTAAACAAAGGAAATAAGAATAAAATTCAATTTGTACAAGGTAAATTTGGTATGGGTGGAACAGGAGTTTTTAGATTTGGAAGCCTAAAACATAACTTACAATTAATAATTTCAAAAAGAAATAAAGAAATTAAAGACAATGAAGTAAAAGGTAAAGATCAATGGGGTATAACGGTAATAAGACGTTTATCACCAACTGGCCAAATGCGAAGTTCTATTTTTACTTATCTTGCTCCTGAAGACAAGGTCTTATCCTTTAGTTCTCAAAAACTACCTTTGTTACCAGATAAGAATCTGAATCCATATAAAAAGTCTTTAGAACATGGAACCTTCATTAAGATTTACGATTACCAAATAGGTTCAGGACGTTTAAGATCAGATGCAACTCGTCACCTACACAATAGACTTTCCCTTTTAATGCCGGATATTGCTTTACCTGTAACAGTTGCTGATACTAGATTTAAAAAAAGTCCTTTAAAAACTCTTTCAGGATTAAGTGTAAGATTAGATGAAGATAAGAGAGAAAATTTGGAAAATAGTTTTCCTGGATCAGGGGAAATGATAATTGAAGGTCAAAGAATGGGTTATTCAATATATGCATTTAAAGCCGGTAAGAGAGAAACTTATGCCACAGAAGATGGGATAATTTTCACTGTTGATGGTAAAACACATGGTTCTTTACCTAGATATTTCTTTGAAAGAAAAGCAGTTGGGATGTCTTATTTGTCCGACAGTATACTGGTTATTGTAGATTGTTCGAAAATAAATGGAAGGATGCAAGAAGATTTATTCATGAATAGTCGAGACAGGCTAGGTGGTGGAGAACTTCAAAATAAGATTGAAAGACAGTTAGAAGATATAATTAAGAATCATCAAGGTCTTAGAGAATTAAGAGAAAGGAGAAGGAGGGAGGACATTGAGGATAAGTTGCAAGACTCGAAGCCATTAGCGGATGTCTTGGAAGATATAATCAAAAAATCCCCATCACTCTCAAGTCTTTTTATGCAAGGAGTAAGACTTAAAAATCCATTTAAACTGAATGGTGTAAAAGAACAAGAACAATTTAAAGGTAAAGAATTCCCGAGTTACTTCAGACTGGTTAAACAATATACAAAGGAAGAACCAAAAAATTGTTTTATAAATAGAAGATTCCGAATACAGTATGAAACAGATGCTGAAAATGATTACTTTAAAAGGGATAGGGAACCTGGTGAATTCACACTTAAAATTGGAGACGCCACCATTGAGGATTATTCACTTAATTTATGGAATGGTCTTGCAACTTTAACAGTTGGAATACATCAGGGTGCTAGAATTGGAGATATGTTAGGTTTTCAATCTGAGGTGAAGGATATATCAAGAGTCGATTCCTTTTTAGATGAATTCATTATTAAGGTTTATAAATCACAGGAAAAAACTAATGGTGAAAAAGGCAAAAGGAAGAAACCTTCAAGCAAAGATTCTGGTAATAATAGAGAAAAGCCAAGTTATTTAGATATTCCTAATACATGGGAAGTAAGAGAAAATGAATGGTGGAAACATAGTTTTAATAAAATGAGTGCTTTAAAAGTCAAAGATGCAGGTGAAGAAACAGGTTATGATTTTTTTATAAATATGGATAATATCTATCTCCAAACGGAAATTAAAGGCAATACTAAAATTGAACCAAAACTTCTAGAAGCAAGATTTAAGTATGGTATGGTATTACTTGGTATATCATTGCTTGATTATGATAATAGGAATAAAGAGCTAGAGAAACAAAAATTAGAAACTAACGATAAAATGTCAATCTATGAAAAAATTGCTATATTCTCAAAAGCGATATCGCCTATTTTACTACCGATGATTTCATCATTAGGTGATTTAGATATTGGATCATAATTTATTAAAAAATTGTCCTTACCCTATTCTTTAGTCCAGTTTAAAAGTTAGAATCTAGGCTATTTTTAAACAAATGTCAAACAACTCTAGTTTGTTTTGTAATTATTACAGTAGCCCAATTAATTACAAAATTTATTAATTTTGGATTATAGATATTATTTTTGAAAAACTGATTTTATAGCTGTATTATAAATATTACTTTTAGTTAAAAATAATATTAGAGTTAATAGTTCAAGTCTCTAATAAATTAATAACTTAAAAAAGCAGAGTAGTTGATATCATTTAGAAAATTGTTTGGATATTAACTTTAAAACTGGACTAAGGAATGGAGTAAGGATAGTGAAGCAGAAAGTTGGAAAAGTTTAATGTTAAGAGTTCTTGTATTGTTACCACAAATAAATCAAAATATTTTAAAAAAATCAATAAATGAAAGAATATGAGTAAAGCAAATATTGCTAATATAACCTTAACTATTGTATTTGGAGCTGCAGGCTTAGCAGTGACCATTGTTTTAAATACTCAAAAAAATATTGAAGAGTTTGCTAGTTTAGAAAGTTTATTTACACAATATAGGGGTTGGATAATATTTGTAGGGGTCCTAATACTGGCTTCCTTAATAAGCCTTTTTATACAAATCTGGACTATTGCGAGGTTAGATGGCAGAAAGAAAGACTATAGAAAAAATAAAAGAATTGTATATATTTTTTTACTATTAGCAATGATGATATTAATTGCTATTGTAATTTATATGACATATTCAGCAGCAAAATTGATATCAGATTATAATTTAAAAACTGAAATAGAAAGAATCCAAGGTGAATATGATGACATGCACGAAAGTTTCTTTGATTTGAAAAAAATAACTTTAAGTATAGAGGATTTAAAATACTTTGATTTAAAAGGTAATTATATTATCCAATTTCCAAACTATAATTGGGCAATTGACTACAAATATTCTGATTTAGATCGGATGATTTTTTATAATAAAGTGCGGAAGGATTATATAAAAGTAAGAGTATATCGTTTTGAAAATTTGAATTATATAGATTCTATAGATTTTACTGAACAAAGATATCCTGACATGAATGATGAAAATGGGAAGATTTTAGATGACAATGTTCAGTTTTTTACTCTTTCTGAGATAGAAGAGGATACAGTTGATAATATAACTGCATCAGTGATTGAATTCAATGCTTATCGAGATGAAAAATATGGACATTCGAAACCTTATTATAGTCATGGTGAAAGTTATCAGATTTTGCATTTAGAAGAAGACGGAATTATACCATATGTCATTATTACTGAGTGCTTTGGAAATAAACCTGATTATAGTGATGCTATAGATTTATTCCTTAGTTATAAATATTGTAGTAGCAGATATGGTTTCAGATTTATAGTTGGAACTTTTACTTTCAGTTCACTAGTTAATTATAAAAATGGATTTACCAAGGAGTTCATTTTAAAAAGTAATGGTTGGGGCATTGCAATTAGCAGTGATGATACTTTAGAAGTAGCTTTAGATAAAGCAAAGATTGCAGAAAGATTCGGTTATGATACAATTATGTATTTTAAAAATGATCGATATGATACCTTCATTGGACCTTATATATATTATGATGATTTAGAAAAGGATTTATCAAATATTAAATCTAACTTGTTTGATAGTGCATGCATAGCGTATCTTGCAGACTATTGTCCAAAGTATATCCAAAGAGAAGGATATAGGGAATATGTGGAGGATTGAAGCTTAAATATTTCTTAAATAATTAATAAGGATAAAAGTGTTTCTATCTATTAAAATTTTCCACCAATAATTTTCTACTTAAGTGTTTTATTCACCATGTTTTAATTATATATATTATTTTTATAAGAGTTATAAAAATAGGTAATTATAAATATTATTTTTAATAATAAATAATATTAACTCTATTGGTTCAAATCCTTTCTGCGCAGCCAATTTATGCAGTTGGCAAACTGTATTAGAAGATGGCGTTTAAAAAATGCTTAAAAATAAAAGAAGTAGGAAATCCTAGATGGTATTGGTTTTATGAATAAATATCTAGAGCCAGTTTTTAATATCTTACTGCCAGGTCTAGAAAAAGCTGACATTGATTATTGGGTTTATGGCGGCATTGCTGTTGCTACTTTTGCGACTAAGTTTATTAGGGACAATCCAGATGTTGATATTTTTATAAGGGATAAGGAATTCAGTAAAGCGAGATCAATCTTGGAAGATATATGCAATAAACAAAGCGACATTAATTTGAAGGAATGTAATTTATTAAAAAGAGGTAATTATTCAAGGCCAAAGCTAGAAGCAAAGATCGATAGGGTTGAAAGATTGTCTGTGGTGCCTGTTTACTTGAGAGATGATAGTGCTGTTCTCGTATTTGGAAATGGAGTAAAAGAATTTTCTGTCAGAATATTAGAAAAAGTGGAGAGAAGTTTATCTGGGTATAGATTTTTTACACCTCCTAATACATATGTAAAAGAAATTTTCTTGAATTGTTTCCGTAGCAAAAAGAATTGGAAAGAAAGAGAAGACATCAAAAAAGATGCAAAAGTAATTCTCAGTTCGAGAGAGTTCGAAAAATACTTTTTATAAAAATAGACCATATCAAACCATAGCATTACTCAGAAAAGTTCTCTTTTTATACTGTCTCACTTGTTCTCATTTTATCCTGACCATAATGCTCAGCCAATTATATCTTCAGTATTAACTTTTTATGATAATAAATTCTATTGATTTTGGATTATAGATATTATTTTTAGAAATCCTTTTAAATAGGTTGATTATAGATATTATTTTATAATATAAATAACATAAATGGGTCATAGATTACCGGCCGGTTTATGGTGGAAGAATTTATGCTATTAAGTATTTATGTTATAAGAAAGAAGTCCAAGTTGAAGGATATTATAATGCTTGGGTGAATTCTGGATATTGGCGATCATACACTGCTTATAGAACAGTAGATACTTCACATTGGGAAACCAGAACCAGACAGGTATGGGTAGATACTTCTTATATGACTTCATCAGGGTACTGGCGTTATTATACTGAAAGAGAATGGGTGGATACAAACCATTATGAGTATAGAATGGTTTGGGTTGAGGATGGATTCTATACAGCACCCCTTCATGGTGAGGTAATAATTGATAAAAGTCCTAAATTTATTTTTACCAAATGGCATAAAGATAAAAATAATGAAGAGTGTTGTATGGAAATGAACTTAAGTTGGAAGGTTGACAACAGTGAGTTACTTGAGAGTGAAGAGGAGAAAGAAATAGTTCGAATATATATTTATCAGGATATCTACAGGTTTGATAACAAGGGTATAGAAAAAGTCATTATATTTAATGAAGATATATCTCCTTCTGCTGAGGGTAGCATAAATACAATTACATGGTTTGACTATAGCGGTAGTGAAGATAGTATTTTACATGTTTATTTATACGCTCAGAATGGAGAAAGTGCTCATATTTATTTTAGCAATCCTATAAATGGTTTTAGATCAATTAATTTAAACTCACAGGGAAGCAGTTCTGATGCGAATATATGGTTAGGTGGGAATAGTTATGGGAAAATTGAGTTTTAATCCTAACTCAAATAAAGGTTCAATTCTAGTTATTGTTGTTATTTTAGTACCTATATTTATTTTAATAGTTGGCTTCGTTATAGATATAGGTAGAGCTTTCTTATATAAAGAAGAAATAAATAAGGCTTGCATGATAGCTGCGGAAGAGGCTTCGAAGTGTATTGATATTGAAGCTGCTCAAGAACTCGGTGTTAATAGATTAGCGGATAATTATTCTGATATAGTCTATGAATATTTTTATAAGAATTATAAAAATGTTGCTGACTGCACTATTAATGACCTTAATTATAATGTAATAGAAAGTATTGATAACCCCAGATATATTGAGGTATATTGCAAGGCGGATATCAGGTGTTTATTTTTAAAGATAGTTTCTATTGATAATATAACGATTCATACAAAAGCCAATGGCAGGTTAAGGAGAATAAAATAAAGATTATGTTGAGTTCAATAAGAAAAGAGATATGTCGTAAAATAAATTGCAATTATAATTTTGCCCGCATACATAAATCTTTATCTAATCCTTATCCAAGAACACCTGCAATGGCAGCAGGTGTAGATAATCATATTTGGACAATAGAAGAGATTATTAAATTGGTTTAGGAATACGATAAAGTATATAAGTTTATGATATTAACAATCTCCCAATATTTCGATGAATCTATCCAGAGATATTTTGAGTTGGTCTTTTCTTATATCTTCCAATAACCCTATCTTTAATGTTTTTCTCGTATTGGGTATTACCGCATAACTATTTTCATTTTTGGGGTCTATTAAAAAAACATGAGAGCCCTTACAATATTTCTTTATTTCATATCCATGTTTTGTAAGAGCTCTTATTAATCGAATTCCTTTTGGCTTTTTATATTCGCCCATCAGATTGCTACAAGAGTTTTTCTATAAAAAGTATTTTCTTCATCAGTCATGTTGATTGATATTGCTTCACTTTCTTTTTTGGGTATTTCTTTGTATTTATATATTTTAATATTCTTCTCTTTAAATATTTTATCTCTTAAACCAATTGATTCTATGCTATTAAGAAAAACACATACTGCATCTTTTATTTTTTTTTCTGATTCTTCAATTGTGTCGCCCTGACTACTTATACCAAGTTCGGGACACTTAACTACATAACCATTATCTTCTTCTATAAAAATATTTGTAAGAATAATAAATATACCATTTTTTTCATTTATTGCCTTGCCGATAGCTATCCTTGCCATTTTGCTAACCTCCTTTGTATTTTGAATTATATTTGACAATTGTTAAATTTTCAATAGCATGATAGTTTAATATAGTTTTATTTTTGAAATTGACCCACTACCAACTATCTACTTTAAGGAAAGGGTGAGTAAATATGTGATATAATGATACGGACTGTAGGGGCGTTAGCCCTGGGTGGTTATTAGAGGTTTACACAGAATATGTTACAGTCCCGATTATTTACCTGTTTTGGGGTTTTTACTCTACTAAAAATCCTACAGTTTCTATCAACTCATTATTTAAAAACACTATTGCGTTATATCTTCCTGCAGGAAATCCTTCGTCTATCGTCAAGCTGAAGCCTACATATCCGGAGCCTGTATCGTCGGGTATAAAATCGGTAACCTCGATCTCTTCGTTGGTCTCTAGATAATTCCACCTTGTGGTCAATTTATCATCCGGAGTTATATTATCGACTTTGACTGATACATAAACAATCTGGGTTCCTAATGAGAAAGTGTCTGTGGCTCCTACAGGCTTATAGTCTATATCTACATCTTGGCAAACAGTGATCTCGCTAACCTCTAGTGGACCGGGTGTAAATAATGTGCACCCTACAAGTGATACAAGAGTAAGTGCTGTAATGGTGATAAAGATTAGTGTTTTGGTTTTCATGTTTGAATCCTTTTTTTATATAATTACTTTTAGTACTGTCTTTCCTGTTAAAATAATAGAAGAAATATTTCTTTTTGTAAATGTAAAGTACATAGATATTGAAGTATACAATATTATAGGTTATAAATAGATACAATCAGAAAAAGAGTTTAAGAAGATGTTATGGAAGGTAACGATAAAAGGGAAAAATTAAAAGAGTTTTATCTTAAAATCAGAGATTGTGAGAAGTGTGAACTTTCCAAAGTAAGGACCAAATTTGTATTTGGAAGCGGAAGTGCTGATGCGCAGATCATGTTTGTTGGTGAAGCTCCGGGAAAAAATGAAGATCTTCAAGGGCTGCCTTTTGTAGGCCAGGCGGGAAAGCTGCTGGACGAGCTGCTTTACTCGATTGGATTTGATAGAAATGAGGTTTTTATCGCGAATGTGTTAAAATGCAGGCCTCCCGGTAACAGAGATCCCAGGATAGAAGAAATAGACACCTGCAAGGGTTATTTAGTGGAACAGATAAAAATAATCGATCCTAAAATAATCTGTACTCTGGGCAGATTTTCTACACAGCTTTTGCTGGGCACCAATAAGGGTATAAGTAATCTGAGAGGTAAGATTTTTAAAATCGAAAGCCATGTTGTTATGCCTATAAACCATCCGGCAGCAGTTCTTTATACACCGTCAAAAATGGGAGTCTTAAAGGAGGATTTCCAAAAAATAAAAAGGTTAATTGATTCTGGTGGAGAGATTCCTGCTTCTGAAGAAGATGCTTCATACTTAAAATCCGAGACTTTAAATGACAAACAGGACAAAGATGAACAACTAGGGCTTTTTTAACATGCAAATTGAGATTATTTCAAATTCTGCTGCCTTCACCAAAGACCTCGGAAAAGAACTATCAAGAGTTTTATCAAAAGGAGATATTATTCTATTCTCAGGAGAACTGGGCGGCGGAAAGACAACTTTTATATCAGGTCTGGCTGAAGGATTTGGGCTTAAGGAAAACCTTTCAAGCCCGAGTTTTACCATATTAAATGAATATAATATCGATAATCGGGTAAAGTTTATTCATGCAGATTTGTACCGTTTGGAAAATATTGATGATATAAACGGAATCGGCCTGGATGATTACCTGTATGATAACTTCTCAGTCATATTTGTGGAATGGGGAGATAAGATAAAAGATTATCTTAAAATAAAATATCTAGAAATAGATTTAAGTTATTTGATAGACAGCAGCAATATTTCCACAAAAAGAAGAATTGCTTTTATGAGCGATACCCAGTACTGGGATCTAAGACTTTCAAGATTTAAAAAGATTATGGAGAAGAGTAGAAAGTAGTGTTATGAATATCTTAAGTGTTGATAGCAGCACAAGAAAGCTGAGTGTTGCTGTAAGCCGGAATGAAGAGTTGTTATCAGAGGCAGTCGATCACACCAGCATGAAACATATGGTAATAATAATGGGTCTGCTGGACAGGGCCTTATTTAAAGCCAAATTAACACTTGGTGACATAGATGCTTTTGGGGTAAATATTGGTCCCGGGGATTTTACAGGAACCAGAGTGGGGGTCAGTGTAATAAAGATTTTATCCTGGTTGGAAGGAAAGCCCGCTTTCGGGGTAGATTCACTGGATGCATATGCTGTCGGGATTGGACTAAAAAACATTAATTTTATTATCCGCTGTGTAAATAAAAATACTCAGGTACTGCTTACCCCCTGTCTTGATGTAAGGAAAGGTGAGGTCTATTTTGCATTTTATAGTGTGACTTTGGAAGCTGATGATGAATATACGGCTAAAATAAGTGCCAGTGGAAAGACTTATATTATAAGCAGGGAAGGTAAAAGCTTTTTAATCTCCAGTAAAGACCTAAAAGATACTCTGGATAGATTATTTACCGGCGGAGTCTTAAAGATACCGGAAAGCGAAAATAAATACAGTAATCCAAAAATACTTATCGGGGGAAACTGCTTCGAAAGTTACAAAAAGATAATGGGAGACATAATAAGGGGAGATAAAAGTTTCTATCCGGATAGGAAAAACATTTACCCGCAGGCAGGGTATTTAAACATCTGTGTTTATTTTAATCAGGTAAGGGGAATAAAGACTAAAAATCTTGTCCCTGTTTATATCAGGGAATTTGCACCTTTCGGAGGATAAAGGAAAAATGGTTGATAGAACAGAAAAAAAACATAGGAGCAAAAAAGACGTATATATACTGGGTATTGAAACGTCCTGTGATGATACCTGTTCTTCAGTAGTTAAGAACGGCTCGGTAATACTTTCCAATATAGTCTCTTCCCAGGATGAGATCCATAAAAAATACGGCGGGATTGTCCCGGAGATAGCATCCAGGAAGCATATAGAAGTCATAGATATAGTAATAAAGGAAGCACTGGAAAAATCCGGTATTGGTCTAGACAGTATTGATGCAGTAAGTGTAACAAACAGGCCGGGTCTTATAGGATCCCTCCTGGTGGGAGCAGCGGCGGCTAAAGCTATAAGTTATGCCAGGGGCATACCTCTTATGGCTGCAAATCATCTTGAGGCTCATATTTATTCCAATATCCTGGAAAACCACGATATCAGCGGTGGATTTATAGCGCTTATTGTATCGGGAGGCCATACGAGCCTGTATTTTGTAGATAGGGATTGGAATATAGAAGAGATCGGTCATACCGTAGACGATGCGGCAGGGGAGGCGTATGATAAGATTGCCAGATATCTGGGTCTTGGTTACCCTGGGGGTCCTGTAATTGACAGGCTGTCTAAGAAGGGGAACCCTTATTACATAGATTTCCCAAAACCGATGATAGACAGCGGGGACTTTAATTTTAGTTTTAGCGGGCTTAAAACATCTTTGATTTACAGGACAAAAAAAGATAAAAAGCTTACAGCTGAAGAAAATATCCCCAGCCTGGCTGCCAGCTTCCAGGAGTCAGTAGTCAGGGTCTTGACTGAAAAAACTATTAAAGCAGGTAGGAAATATAATGTAAAAAAAATCCTGGTAAGCGGCGGCGTCGCAGCTAACAGCAAACTCAGGGAAGAGTTTATAAGAAAAGGCAGAAAAAACAATATTGAAATATTTATTCCTCCTGCTTACCTTTGCATGGATAACGCAGCGATGGTCGCATGCCTGGGGTATTATAAATACCTGGAGGAAAAGTTTGACAGCTTGAAAGTAGATGTCTATTCCAGAAGTGATATATAATTACCTGAAAGATATAGAAATGACTGTTTTATCTTCAGTTTGATTGTAATTTAAAAAAATATAAATTCCTTAAGTTTTATTCTTGATTTTTTATTTTCATTATACTATTATTCTTGAGTGTCAGCAGTCTATGCATAAGAGTGCTGGTCTTATTATGTATTTTTACATAAATGTGTAATTCTTTTTAGAAGGAGGAAAAGTAATGGGATATAAACCACTTGGTGACAGGCTGTTAGTAAAACCAAACCCAAGCGAAGAAAAGACAAAAAGCGGGATCGTTCTTCCGGATTCTGCAAAAGAAAAACCTCAGGAAGGCAAAGTAATTGCTGCCGGTGAGGGAGCAAGAGATGATAATGGCAAAAAGATCCCTATGGAAGTAAAGGTCGGAGATGTAGTCCTTTACTCCAAGTATTCGGGAACGGAAGTAAAGATTGAAGGCGAAGAATATCTGATTATAAAGGAAAGCGATGTTCTGGCGATTGTAGATTAAAAGTTTTTTTTAAAAAAGGAGGTTAGAAAGTAATGGCTAAAGAGCTTAAGTATGATGAAGTCGCAAGAAGAGCTTTAGAAAGAGGTGTAAATATAATTGCAGACGCAATTAAAGTTACACTTGGGCCCAAGGGCAGAAACGTAGTTCTGGAGAAAAAATATGGTGCTCCTACAATTACCAATGATGGTGTGACTATTGCACGAGAAATTGAAGTTGAAGATGTTTTTGAAAATGCAGGAGTCCAGCTTCTAAAAGAAGTGGCTACCAAGACCAACGATGTTGCAGGTGATGGTACCACTACGGCAACACTGCTGGCACAGGCTATGGTAAAAGAAGGATTGAGGAACGTAGCTGCAGGTGCCAATCCGTTGCAGTTAAAGAAGGGTATAGAAGAAGCAGTCAATATAGTAGTAGACCAGATAGGCCATATGAGTAAGGATATTGCTACGGATAAAAAGAAAATTGCTGAGGTTGCGGCTATTTCTGCAGCAGACGAGAAAATCGGGAGTACCATAGCTGATGCGATGGACAAGGTAGGTAAGGATGGAGTTATTACTGTAGAGGAATCAAATACATTCGGTATCGAGATAGAGCTGGTTGAAGGATTGCAATTTGATAAAGGATATCTTTCTCCGTATATGGTAACTGATGCCGAGAGAATGGAAGCAGTTTTAAACGAGCCCTATATTCTTATTGCAAATCAGAAAATGGCAGCGGTAGGAGACCTGGTGCCTGTTCTGGAAAAAATCCAGCAGTCCGGCAAACCACTTCTTATAATTGCTGAAGATGTCGAAGGAGAGGCCCTTGCAACTATTGTAGTCAATAAACTCAGGGGCACTCTTACTGCGGTTGCAGTAAAGGCTCCCGGATTCGGTGATAGAAGAAAGGCAATGATGGAGGATATTGCCATAGTAACTGATGGAAAAGTAATAAGTGAGGAAATCGGTGTAAAATTAGAGAACATTACCCTGGATATGCTTGGTTCAGCCAGGCAGGTAAAAGTGGATAAAGAAAATACAACCATTGTCGAGGGGAAAGGCACGGCAAACGCAATAAAAGGCAGGATAAAACAGATTAAAAATGAAATAGAGCAGAGTGATTCGGATTTTGATAAGGAAAAACTTCAGGAAAGGCTTGCAAAACTTTCAGGTGGTGTAGCTGTAATAAGAGTAGGTGCTGCCACTGAAGTAGAACTTAAGGAGAAAAAGCATAGGATAGAGGATGCCCTGTCAGCTACTAAAGCCGCAGTTGAGGAAGGAATTGTTTCTGGTGGAGGAGTAGTGCTTATAAATATAATTCCAAAAATCAATCTAGACGAATTTGAAGGCGACATTAAAACCGGTGCATCCATTTTAGCCAAGGCCTTAGAGGAACCGCTAAGGCAGATCGCTACAAATGCAGGCATGGAAGGTTCAGTTGTTGTGGAGAAAGTAAAATCACTGCCTCAAGGTGAAGGTCTGGATGCTTTAAACGGAAAGTATGTGAATATGATAAATACCGGGATTATAGATCCTGCTAAAGTTACCAGAAGTGCGCTTCAGAATGCAGCATCCATAGCAGCACTGCTACTTACAACCGAAGTTGTCGTGGCTGAAAAGCCTGAAAAGGATAAAGGTCCTATGATGCCTCCTGGAGGAGGTTATCCGGGCGGAGGAATGCCTCCGATGTAAGGTCTTTTAAGATAATAACAATTAGTATAGATGAAACAATAAAGCTGGCTTTAAAGCATAAAGCCAGCTTTATTTATATCCAGGAAGAGTGGCATTATAGATGATTTTAATTTTTATACCTATTTTGTTAAAAAGTTATTGTAGAAAGATTTATAGTAGTGTTTTATAAATTGAATAAATCAGGAACTTATAGTAATATTTCTTTTAATATTTATTCTACGGATTTTCAGGTAGTAATTTACTGTTTTTAAAATATTTTATATCTTTTTGTTTTTTCTGGAATTTTTATACTAATATAATATATCTATTATGGATCTTAATTTATTTTATAAGATTATATTTATAATTGCAGCCTATCTCTTCGGTTCTTTTCCTACTGCATATGTAATACATAAAATAAAGAAGGGTGACGATATCAGGGAATACGGAAGCGGAAACGTAGGGGGTACCAATGTCACGCGTACTCTCGGAGTAGGTTATGGCATTGTAACTATAATTGCTGATATTGTAAAAGGATTTATACCCATACTGGTGCTGTACTTTATTTATCCCCAGGATTTTACGCTTCTTGCTGTTATATCTATTGTTGTCATACTGGGGCATGATTTCCCTGTTTTTATCAGTTTTAAGGGCGGAAAAGGGATTGCGGTTTCTTTTGGTGTAATAATCGGGATCTGTAGCCTTCCCTTTATGAATAATCCTGTATGGCTGGAAATAATCCCTATTTTTACCATTCTGGGTACCTGGGCTTTAGTTTTTGGAATTTCCAGGACCGTATCTCTTGGATCTTTGTGTGCAGCTGTGGCCACTCCTGTCTCATTTTATTTTACCGGATATAACTGGCCGATAGTGATTGCAGCATTTTTATGGGGTGTTCTTATTTTTATTACTCATAGAGAAAATATTAAGAGGTTAATAAGGAAAGAGGAGAAAAAAATTAAGAGATAAGGGGAATAAATGGAAATAGAGATCGGTAAGGGAAAAACCGGCAGAAGGTCATATGGCTTTGATGAAATATCGATAGTGCCCAGTAGAAGGACCAGGGACCCGGAGGATATTGATATTTCATCGAATATTGGAAAATATAAACTGGATCTGCCTGTACTGGCTTCAGCGATGGACGGAGTTGTAGACGTAAGATTTGCCGTTGAAATGAGAAAAATAGGAGGTCTTGCCGTATTGAATTTGGAGGGCCTGCAGTGCAGATATGAGAATTCGGATGAGGTTTTAGATAAGATCTCAAAATTTTCACCGGAAGAGGCCACCAGTAAGATGCAGAAGATTTACAGTGAGCCTATTAAAGAGGAATTGATCGTCAAAAGGGTAAAGCAGATAAAGAAAGAAAGCGATATAGCCTGTGCGTCACTCACTCCCAAGAATGTTGAAAAATACTACAATAAAGCTATAGATGCCGGCCTTGATATTCTGGTGATCCAGGGTACAGTGGTCAGTGCCGAGCATGTCAGCAAAACGAAAGAACCTTTAGATCTGAAAAAATTTATTCCCAAGTGTCCTGTTCCGGTAATAGTCGGCGGATGTGCTTCATATTCAACCTCCCTTCACCTGATGCGTACAGGTGCGGTAGGTGTCCTTGTCGGTGTAGGCCCGGGAGCAGCATGTACTACAAGACAGGTATTGGGGATAGGTGTTCCCCAGGCAACTGCTATTTCAGATGCTGCAGCAGCAAGGATAAGGCATCTTGAGGAAACAGGGAAGTATTCACTTGTAATTGCTGACGGAGGTATGCGTACGGGCGGCGACATATCAAAAGCTATTGCCTGCGGTGCAGATCTGGTTATGGTTGGTTCTCCGCTTGCAAGGGCCAAGGAAGCTCCGGGAAGGGGTTACCACTGGGGTATGGCTACCTTTCACCCAGACCTTCCGCGGGGTACCAGGATCAAGACTGATATAGTTGCAACACTTAAGGAAATACTATTGGGCCCTGCATTTGAAAATGACGGGACCTTAAATCTATGCGGGGCGTTAAGGACTTCAATGGCTACTTGCGGTTATGAAAACATCAAAGACTTCCAGAAGGCCGAAGTAATGGTGGCTCCATCCATCAAAACGGAAGGGAAGCTCCTGCAGCGGCAGCAGGGAATAGGTATGGGATTATAACATGGACAGTGTACCGGTCATTGATTTTGGCGGGCAATACAGCCAGCTGATTACAAGGAGAGTCAGGGAACTGAGGGTTTTTTCTGAACTGATTCCATATGATACTGATATTGATAAGATAAAGCAGATGAAACCCAAAGGTCTTATACTCTCCGGTTCTCCTTATAGCATCCTATCAAAAGATAAAAATATCCTTTTATTTGATAAGAATATCTTATTTCTTGGTATACCGGTACTGGGAATCTGCTTTGGCATGCAGCTTATCGCCAAGCTGCTTGGCGGCAAAATCACCGGAAGCGGGCAAAATGAGTACGGAAAAACAAAAATAAAGATGAATTTAAAATCACCTCTTTTTAAAGACCTAAAGCCGGCAGAGACTTGCTGGATGAGCCACAAAGACAGCGTGGTCGAAATACCTTCATCTTTTAATGTGATAGCTTCTACTCCCAACATTCCCATTGCAGGCATAGAAGGACCCAAAAGCAAAATTTACGGGATACAGTTTCATCCGGAAGTGATGCATACTCCTTCCGGGATGGACATACTTAAAAATTTTTTATTCGATATATGCGGATGCTCTCCTACCTGGACCATGAGTTCTATTATCGAAGAACAGATAAAGAAGGTTAAGGATAAAGTAAAAGGCGGAAGGGTCATATGCGGACTGAGCGGAGGAGTAGATTCCTCCGTGGCAGCGGTTCTGGTGGGCAAGGCTGTTGGCGACAAGCTTACATGTATTTTTGTTGATCACGGGTTACTCCGCAAGGGAGAGGCAAATAAGGTAATAGAGACATTCAGGGAAAATTTTAAGATTGACCTCATCCATATAAATGCAAAGGACAGGTTCCTAAAAAAATTGGTAGGAGTCTCGGATCCGGAGAAGAAAAGAAAGATAATCGGGAATGAGTTTATAAGGATATTTGAAGAGGAAGCATTAAAAATAAAAGATGCAGATTATCTGGTGCAGGGGACCCTGTATTCTGATGTCATAGAAAGCGGTACCAGAGATGCTGCAAGGATAAAATCACATCATAATGTAGGAGGGCTCCCGGATGATATGAAACTCCGGTTGATCGAGCCTTTAAGGTTATTGTTTAAAGATGAAATAAGAAAGATAGGAATAAAACTGGGTCTTCCGGATGAGATAGTCTGGAGGCAGCCGTTTCCGGGCCCCGGGCTGGCTATAAGGATAATAGGGGATATTACGGAAGAAAGAATTGAGATACTGAAAAATGCAGATGCCATAGTGACTGAAGAAATAAAAAGAGCTGGCTTATACAAGAAAATCTGGCAATCTTTTGCCGTACTTCCTGCCATAAAAAGCGTGGGAGTAATGGGTGATGAAAGAACATATGCATATCCTATAATAATAAGGGCAGTAAGCAGTGCTGATGCGATGACTGCGGATTGGGTAAGGCTTCCGCATGAGGTCCTGGAAAGAATAAGTACCAGAATTGTAAATGAGGTTGAAGGAGTAAACAGAGTGGTATATGATATAAGTTCAAAGCCGCCCAGTACCATAGAGTGGGAATAGATGAAAATAAAAAATGACTAAAGGAGTAGAGATGAAAGACAGTTTCAAGGATAAGCTGGATAAATACAGAGGAGAAATAAATAAAATAGATAAAAATCTGGTAGATTTTCTAAATAAAAGGGCAGAAGTAGTAATGAAAATAAAAAAATTAAAAGAGGATAAAGATGTACCCCTGTATGATGCAAAAAGGGAAGAAGAACTGATTAACAATATAATTAAATATAATAAAGGCCCCTTATATAATGATAATATAATACAGATTTTTGAAAGTATCCTTAGGAATGTTCAGGTTTTAGAAAAGGACGAAAGCCTGTAATCATCGCAGCGGTTATATTTTAAAATTGCCGTAAAATAATAATTTTACATATCAGAAAGACAAACATTGATGAAAAGCGATAAAGAAAAACTCAAGAAGAATAAAAACAAAGACGATATAAGACTTATTGAGGAAGGTTATATTACAATAATAGGAGGGCCATGTGCCATTGAAAGCTGGGAGCAGCTGGATGCTACTGCAAAGGTAATAAAGGACCTGGGCCTTTTATTTATGCGCGGCGGCGCTTATAAACCCAGAACATCTCCATATAGTTTTCAGGGACTCGGAGAAAAAGGTCTTAAGTATCTTAAGGAAATCAATAATAAATACGGCCTTAAAACTGTAACAGAGGTGACTGATACTGAAAACGTTGAAATAATAGCTGATAATGTAGATGTCCTGCAGATCGGTACCAGAAATATGTCAAATTTTGAGCTGCTTAAAAAAGTAGGCAGGGTGGCAAATGAAAGAAATAAAAAGGTCATCCTTAAAAGAGGGTGGGCATCTTCAATAAGGGAATGGTTGCTTGCGGTTGAATATATAACTTTAAAAGGAAATACAGAAGTAGTGCTATGTGAAAGGGGAATAAGAACATTTGAGACTAGTACCAGATTCACTCTGGACCTGTCAGCTGTTCCGGTCATTAAAAAACTAAGCAAGCTTCCCATAATCATTGATCCTTCTCATGCTGTAGGACAAAGCGATCTGGTAATCCCGATGAGCAGAGCTGCAATTGCAGTGGGAGCAGACGGCCTTATAGTAGAGGCCCATATCAGTCCTTCACAGGCACTCTGTGACGGGCAGCAATCCCTGAATGCAAAGGAATTATCAGAGCTGGTGCGCCAGGTCAGAAATATCGCCAGTATCAATGAAAAGAAAATTAGATAATTTAGTGAGACTTGAAATTAAAAAAATATTTAAATCCCCAGCAAATTAAAGCAGTCAAGAGTACTGAAAAGCCGCTTTTGGTCATTGCAGGTGCAGGAAGCGGCAAGACAAGAGTACTAACTTACAGGATTGCATATCTAATAAAAAATAAGCAGGTAGACCCTTTTAATATCCTCGCTATTACCTTTACCAATAAGGCAGCCAGGGAAATGAAAAGAAGAGTAATAGAACTGGTGGGAAGAATCGGGGAATATATGTGGGTCAGTACTTTTCATTCATTCTGCGCAAGACTCTTAAGGTATGAGATCCACCGTCTGGGTATGTCCAGGAATTATGTGATCTATGATGCTGACGATAGTTTAAGTCTGATATCAAAGGTTGAAAAAGAACTGGACATAGATATAAGGAGGTTTCCCCCCAAAGCGGTAAGAGCGGTTATAAACGATGCGAAAAATAAGCTTGTTGATTATGAAACCTTCTCAAAAAAAGCTACTGATTATTTTGAAAAAACAGTCGCTAAGATCTACAGCCTGTATCAGGAAAAACTGCTTAAAGCAAACGCGCTTGATTTTGATGACCTTCTTATGTTTACAGTAGATGTTTTAAAATTATTTCCGGAAGTAAGAAAGAAATATCAGGAAAAATTTAAATATATTCTGGTAGATGAGTTTCAGGATACAAATATTGCTCAAAATGAGATAGTAATTCTTCTGTCTGAAAAACACAAAAGGATCTGCGTGGTCGGAGATGATGACCAGAACATATACAGCTGGCGGGGTGCCGAGATAAAGAATATTATTGATTTTGACAAGCAATTTAAGGACACTGTGGTCATAAAACTTGAGCAGAATTACAGATCCACTCAAAATATCTTAAATGCTGCCAATTTCATCATAAGTAATAATGAGAACAGGAAATACAAGAAATTATGGACGGAAAATCCGGATGGGGAGATGATCTCTAAATATGTTGCTCCGGATGAAAAGGTTGAAGTAGATTTTGTGGCCCGGAGCATAGAAAAATATATAAAGAAAAAAAATAAAAAATATAAAGATTTTGCAATTTTTTACAGGACAAACGCCCAGTCCAGAGCTGTAGAGGAATACATGGTAAGACATAACATTCCCTATAAGATCTACGGCGGTCTTAGATTTTATGATAGAAAAGAAATAAAAGATATACTTGCCTACATGAAGATGATAGCAAATCCCAAAGATGTAGTGAGCCTGGTAAGGATTGTAAATGTTCCCAGACGTAAAATAGGAAAATCTACAATTGCAGTTGTAGAGAAGTATGCCAGGAAGAACAATATGACTTTCTGTGAGGCTTTCTACTGCAGCGACAGTATTCCTGCACTCAGCACAAGTGCAAAGGACAGGATAAATAAGTTTATATCGCTTATTACTGATTTTAGAAATTTTGCATTGGAGCACGGGGTCAGTAAGGTGCTTGAGAGGATATGGTCAAAAACAGGCTATATGAAGGAGCTTGAACGGGAAAACACGATAGAGGCATTAAACAGGATAGAAAACCTGAAGGAACTCTTAACAGTTACAAAAGAATATGAGGAAAAAGCAGGAGAGACTGATATAAATGCCGGATCCCCGGAAGACATCAGGCGCCCAGATACCGCCGGTGACTCTGAAAATGCTGAAAGCTTATACAATCTTAACGGATTTTTGGAAGAAGTGTCTCTCCTTACCGACATTGATAATTATGACGAAAGTACAAACGGCCTGGTGCTTATGACTCTTCATAATGCAAAAGGGCTTGAGTTCCCGGTTGTATTTATAATAGGAATGGAGGAAGGGATTTTCCCTCATTCCAGAAGTATGAGCAGTATAGAGGAGCTGGAGGAGGAAAGAAGGCTGTGCTATGTAGGTGTCACCAGAGCCAGGGAAAAGGTATTTTTATCTTCTTCTCAATCACATAGTATTTACGGTGATACCAGTTTTAGAGCTGTCTCCAGATTTATAAGTGAAATACCTGCAAATCTTGTAATAGATGAGAATAAAATTGAATCTAAAAGTATAAAAAAGGGCAGATCAGCAGATAAAGACGGTTATGGAGGAATTCACAGGTACAGGAAAGGGGATTTAATAGAGCATAAGTTCTGGGGGCGCGGGAAGATTGTGAGAATAAAAAAACTTATCGGCGATATTGAACTGGATGTTTTGTTTGACAGTGTCGGCATGAAACAGCTGCTGCTAAGTTTTGCGCCCATAAAGAAGATAAAATAGTTTTTGTTATTTTAAGTTTTCGGGGTTTAGACCATCCAGTTCTGAAACCACAAACCTCCCGTCCTTTCTTATCAGCACATCATCAAAGTAGATTTCTCCTCCTCCGTATTCAGGTGTCTGTATACATACAAGGTCCCAGTGTATGGCAGAATCATTTCCGTTGGATGCTTCCTTATAACACTTACCCGGGGTAAAATGAAAACTTCCCATTATTTTCTCATCGAACAGAGTGTCTTTTATGGGTGCGGTTATATATGGATTAACGCCAAGGGAAAACTCCCCTATGTATCTTGCTCCCTCGTCTGTATCGAAAATCTTGTTGAGCCTTTCTGTATTGTTGGATTTCGCACCGGTGATCTTACCATTTTTAAATTGCAGACTGATATTTTCATAAGTAATGCCATAATAGACAGCAGGGCAGTTATAAGTAAGCCTGCCGTTTACTGAATCTCTTACAGGAGCAGTAAAGACTTCGCCGTCCGGTATGTTAAATTCACCGTCACATTTTATAACAGGGATATCTTTGATGGAAAAGGTAAGATCGGTATCCCTGCCGGTTATGCGGACCACATCTGTTTTGTTCATAAGTTCGACAAGCTTGTCCATAGTCTTTGACATCTTGCTGTAATCCAGGTTGCACACATCAAAGTAAAAATCTTCAAAGGCTTCCAGGCTTGTATTTGCTAGCTGGGCCATTGAATTGTTGGGATACCTGATATTTACCCACTTGGTATTGTCTACTCTTTCCTCGGTCACTGCCTTGGCATAGTGCTTCATATAAGCAGCCATTTTTTCCGGTGGGATATCGCTTAATTCACTGATGTTTCCACTGGCCATTATCTTTATAAAGGCATCCATTTCCTTCAAGCGGACAAGTTCGTATTTAGACAGTGATTTAAGCTGATCAGCATTGCTTTCTTTTAACAATTCCCTTAAAACACTGCCGTTTTTTAGGTCCACATAGGGCACACCGCCGATTTTATATATTTCTTTTATAAGGATTCTTACCAGCGGAATTCCAGAACTTCCGGTACACTCGATTAAGACCTTTTCTTTCTTTTTTATCTTACAGGAGTAACTTATCAGGTTCTTTGCAAGTTTTTCCAGTCTTGGATCCATATCATCACCTTTTTATCTCTAATTTCTTCTGCCTGTTTATAGAAATCCGGGCTTTCAGTTATTTCTCAGTAAACTGCTATAATATATTAACATGAGGGTACTTATTATTGAAGATGAAAAAAACTGGCTGATTCATGCATCTTGCATAAAGGGGCATTTTCTATATTTTATCATCCAGGATGATGATTATTAAAAACAACTGAAATAAAAATGTTTATTTGGACAGAAAATAATTAACTTTCAGGGCAGTACTTTTACATCATAATAAGCAAGTTATATTAAAAAATGGTCGTACCCGTGTTTTGTGAGAGGTTCTTCAATACCTTCCTTATAGAGCCTGACACCTTTTTTTCTGGTTATTTTACCTACCATAAATCCTTGGACTTTATTTGTATATTCTCTTGAAACCGTGTAGACCAGTTCAAAATCTTCTCCGCCGTATAAAGCGTAATCCAAAGCCCTTTTTTTACAGATTTCAGCTGCAGTCCTGGTCGCCGGGTCTATTGGAACCAAATCAGGGTAGATAACAGCACCGGTATTGCTTTGCTCGCATATTCTTGTGACTTCGGAAGCAAGGCCGTCGGAAATATCGATCATTGAATTGATATATTTCAGAAAAGGTTTGACCTTATAGAATTTTGCCTCCGGTTCCAGATATCTTTTTTTTACATTTACATGACCCTTTTTGTTTTCTAAAAAAAGGTTTAAGCCGGCTGCGCTTGAACCCAGGTCACCGCTTACAAATATATCGTCATCCGGTCTTGCGGTTGACCGGAGTTTTAGATTTTTCTTTTTTACTTCTCCTATCATACATATATCTATAACAAGCTGTCTGCCGTGGGTCATATTGCCCCCTATTATCTCAATCTTGTATTTCCTGCCTGTTTTCCGCATACCTTTATATATATTTTCAATGATTTTTATATCAATATCTTTTGGAAGAACTAAGGAAACTAAAAAATATTTTGGCTCCGCGCCCATAGCTCCAATATCGGATACATTGATCTCCACTGCTTTTTTACCGATCTGTTCGGGCGTAAAGTACTTATGTGAAAAATGGTCGCCTTCCACCAGCGTATCAGTTGTAAGTACAAGGTATTTACCACCTGCTTTTATTACAGCGGCATCGTCGCCTATGCCTTTGATTATTTCTCTTTGTACCGGTTTTTTAGTAAGTCTTTCTATTAAGGCAAATTCCCCGCCTATCTGTGAGATATTAAGTCTTGGTTCGACACCGGGGTTTTTACCGGCCATTTTATTTTGCATCCTTTCCCGTATCTCCGCTAAAATATTTATTTACTATTTCTATTGCGCAGTATTCTCCGCACATTGTGCATTTATTACCGCTTATTTTACTCTCTTTTCTGTACCTTCTTGCTTTTTCGGGGTCAATGGACAGGTTTATCTGTTTTTCCCAGTCTAAATTCTTTCTAGCTATTGCCATTTCTATGTCCTTGTCCAGGGCGCCCCTGATACCCTTAGCAATATCGGCTGCATGAGCCGCTATTCTGGTAATGATGACTCCGTCTCTGACATCATCTACTGTAGGCAGCCTTAGATGTTCGGAAGGTGTAAGATAGCACAAATAATCTGCTCCCCAGTAGCCGGCAAGAGCACCGCCAATAGCACCTGTAATATGGTCATAACCCGGTGATATGTCTGTGACCAGCGGGCCCAGGACATAAAAAGGTGCATCGTCGCAGATCTTTTTTTCAAGCAAAACATTTGCTTTTATATGGTCAATGGGCATATGCCCGGGACCTTCTATTATTACCTGTACGCCCGCACCACGTGCTTTTTTGGCAAGTTCTCCCAGTATAACCAGTTCCTGTATCTGCCCTCTATCTGTAGCATCAGCCAGACAGCCGGGCCTGAGTCCGTCTCCCAGGCTTAAAGTCACATCATATTTTTTTGCTATTTTAAGAAGTCTGCCGTAGTCTTTAAAGAGCGGGTTTTCTTTACGGTTATACAGCATCCATTCAACAAGGAAGGCGCCGCCCCTGCTTACGATGTCCAGTATCCTGCCCTGGTTCTTTAATCTTTTTATGGCTTCCATCGTTACACCGCAGTGCACGGTCATAAAGTCAACACCGTCTTCTGCCTGTTTTTCTATGACTTCAAATATGAGATCTTCGCTCATATTTACGACACCCTTACTTTTTGCACATTCAATGGCAGCCTGGTAAATAGGGACTGTTCCTACCGGCACCGGGGACCTGTCTACAATAGTCCTTCTGATCTTGTCAATGTCTCCGCCGGTGCTTAAATCCATAACAGTGTCGGTCCCTGCTTTGACCGCCACATCTAATTTTTCTATTTCATCTCTAAGACTGGTATGCTCTGAAGACGTCCCTATATTTGTATTGACTTTTGTCCTTAAGCCTCTGCCGATTCCTGACAACGATTTAAGAGTTTTGTGTTTTTTATTGTAAGGGATGACAATACTGCCCTTTGCTATATTCTCCATCAAGTACTGCAGTTTGACTCCTTCTTTTTCTGCTACGATCTTCATTTCTTTTGTTGTTTTCCCGCACCTGGTTTTATTTAATAGAGTCACGTATAATAACCTCCCTGAATATTTTACATTGTTTTTCCACATCATCTCTGGTAACTATTGCTGAGATCACCGCTGCTGACCTTGCACCTGCTTCCAGCACACTTTTAAGATTGTCTTCATTTATTCCACCGATAGCCACGAAAGGGATCTCTATTGCTTTCCTGATGTTTTTTATCAAATCAATACCTGCGGGCTTTCCGGCGTCGGGCTTTGTCTTTGTTTCGAAGATAGGACTGACTCCTACATAATCCGCACCGATCCTTTCAGCTTCTATTGCTTCGCCGATGTTATGTACGGTAAGACCGATGATCTTCTCCTGTCCAAGCATTTTCCTGGCGGTACCGTATTGCATATCTTTACTGCCGAGGTGGACTCCATCGGCATTTACTTCGAGGGCGATGTCCACCCTGTCATTTATTATAAAAAGAACACCGTTTTCTCTGCAGAGTTCGCCTATCTTTCTTGCTTCTTTTATCATTTCTCCTGTGCTTAAGTTTTTTTCCCTGTACTGAATTATTTTTACACCTGCCCGTATGGCTGACTCTACATCCTCCAGAACGGTTCTTCTGGTAAGCTTTGAATCAGTTATAAAATAAAGATCTATATCTTCTAATCTTTCTTTCATTTATCCTCTTTTTTCTATTCTTTCCATTTCTTTTATTTCATTTTCTTTCAGATCAAATATTTTATCAAATAAGGCAGCTTTATAAGCGTCAGGAGCTGAAGCTGTTTTTGCAGCGATTTCCCCGGCTATTCCAAAAAAGGAAAGTGCATAAGCGGAAGCAAGCGCGTAATCTTTTTCTACTGCAGCAAATGCCCCTATTACCGAGGCGGCCATGCAGCCAGAGCCGACAAATTTTCCCATCATAGGGTGGCCGTTTTTACAGACATAGACATCTTTCCCGTTTGATATGATATCTTCTTTTCCTGTTATTACCACAGTGAGGCCGTTCTTGCCGGCTAAGCTTTTTGCTATTTCTACCACGTCACCTTTTACTGATATTGCTTCGACTCCTTTTGTTTCTGCATCTGCTCCGGCAAGTGTCCCTATCTCTGAAGAATTTCCCTTAAGGATTGAAATCTTTATTTTCTTTAGAATTTCTTTTGCCTTTTCTGTTCTTAGATCCGTTGCCCCGGCACCAACAGCATCCAGGACAACCGGGATTTTTTTCTCATTTGCCTTCATGCCTGCCAAAATCATCGATCTTACAAGATCCACTGTCAGGGTACCTATATTTAGGACCAGCGCACTGGATATGGAAGTCATCTGCTCCACCTCCTCTGGAGCATGAGCCATAACGGGCAATGCGCCTACTACTCTTACAATATTTGCACAGTCATAAATAGTAACCCAGTTTGTTATATGGTGTATCAAGGGTTTTTGTTCTTTTATTTTACCCAGAGTCCTGATGATGCTCATAAAAACTTCCTTTCCTGATCACATTTTATCAAATTTCCTGATTGGTAAAAAACTACTGTTAAAAACAAAAAACTACTAACCTGATTATAGATTTCCGGCTTCGATTAGCAGTTTTTTTGTTTTAACTTTTCCTGCGCTAGTATTATCTAGGTCAGGTTTGAAGGGTCGACGGTTTATCCAATGCCGTCCTCTCAGCCGGGTAAGCTCCCCCAAGTATTTATAAATATTTAATTTTCAAGAGATTTTCTTTATAATATAAAAGAAAAAATACAAGCTACTGGATATTATCATAAAAAGCTAAAGCTGACAACTGAAGAGGGTATTATCCGGAGTAAGGCTAAATGTTTGGATAGTGGTTAAAGTGAATTTTACCGAAAGAAAAAAAGAGATACTGCGTGAGGTTATAAGCAGGTTCATAATGAAAGCCGATCCTGTCTCTTCAAAAAAGATAGCACAGGATTCAGAATTCGACCTGAGTTCGGCGACCATAAGGAAGGAGATGGCCGAACTTGAAGAGATGGGTTATTTAACCCATCCCCATACATCGTCAGGACGTACGCCTACGGATAAAGGATATAGATTTTATGTAGATAATGTTATCAGAGAAGAACTGGATTCGGGTACCATTGACATAAAGGACAGCTCCGGACTTGATCTAGCGATCAACAGGGATATGGAAATAGAGGCCATCCTGCAGAAATCTGCTGAAATACTTGCTAAGTTTACAAATTACCTGTCAATGATCGCAGCTCCTGCGATTCATCAGAGTAAGATCAAGCATATCGAGCTTCTGAAATTTCACGGTGGAAATTTACTCATGGTTTTAATAACAGACACAGGCAGAGTCTATAAAAGAAGCTTTATCCTGGAAGGTAAATATACAGATTTAGATCTGCAGGGAGTAGCCGGTATTTTAAACTCCCAGCTTAGAGACAAAAGTATTATTGATATCAGCATTGAAGATATAAAGATACAGGAAAGTGATTCGTATCTGATATTGCTTGTCAATAAAATTGCAGAACTGATAAAAGAGTGCATCAAGGAAAGTTTCCATTACAATAGGATTTTTATCCATGGAACATCGGTAATACTGCAGCAGCCGGAATTTATAGATTTAAAGAAGATTCAAAACATCATGCAGGTCGTGGAAAATGAATACCTGCTTACCAGACTGCTGCTGGATTTTTCCAGGGATAGGGATTTTATGGTAAAAATTGGTTCGGAATTATTTGAAGAGGGAACCGAGGACTTAAGCCTGATAGCATCAAAGTATAAGATTTATGGGAACTCTACAGGGGCCATAGGTGTTTTGGGACCAAAAAGGATGGACTACTCAAGAGTTATAAGAAATCTCAATCTTTTTAGAAAAAACCTTACCGATATATTTGACTCCAGGGCATGACCGCCGTGCAAGAACTGGAAAAAAATACCGAAATGAGTTATGATTTCTGCGCTGTTATCACTCAACCTTTAGGATTTAAGCTTTTTTTGAGGTGGTTTTAATTGGCTGCAAACAAAAGAGATTATTACGAGGTTCTGGGATTATCCCAGGACTGTACTTCGGGTGAAATAAAAAGAGAATACAGAAAACTTGCCCGCAAGTATCACCCTGATGTAAATGACGGTAACTTTGAAGCAGAGGAAAAGTTTAAAGAAATCTCTGAAGCCTATGCTGTGCTGAGTAACAATGAAAAAAGAAGACAGTATGACCGGTTTGGATTCAGCAGCAGTCTGTTTGAAGATTTTGATTTAAGCAGTGTATTTACAGAATTTGGTTTTGGAAACATATTTGATACATTCCTGAGAAGCAGGACGAGGGAAAGGGGATCTGATCTGGCTGCTGTGGCAGAGATCAGTTTTAAAGAGTCTGCATATGGGGTGAAAAAAGAGATTGAATATAAAGTCGATGATATATGTGAAGTCTGCGGTGGAAAAGGCAGTACTGTCCCCGGCGGGATAATAGCCTGCAGCCAGTGCGGCGGCACCGGAAGAGTAAGAGTTGCCAGGCAGACTTTTATCGGGAGTATAATTTCAACATCGACCTGCAGGGATTGCGGAGGTACTGGAGAAAAAATAAAAGACCCGTGCAAAAAATGCAGGGGGAAAGGATACTACAGCAGAAAGAATAAAATCAAAATAGATATCCCTGCCGGTATAGGTGATGGGGACAGACTCAGGGTATCCGACAAGGGTAATTCTATGGGCAGGAACTCTATAAAGGGTGATTTATTTATAACTATAAAAGTAATTCCTCACCCCGGATTTAAAAGGGATGGCAATAATATAATATCTGATGTGGAAATATCTTTTGTGCAGGCTGCTCTGGGCTGCAGGCTGGGAGTCGAAACGCTTGACGGCAAAGAAGAAATAAAAATAAAGCCCGGTACCCAGCCCAATGACAAGATTATTTTAAAATCTATGGGAATGGTCCAGCTTAATGGATTCAGGAGAGGGGACCATATCATTAATATAGATGTCAAGATCCCTACCAGACTTACCGGTGAGGAGAAGAAGCTTCTTGAAGAATATGCAAAAAATAGAAAAGAAGTAATTGGCAATTAAGGAAGAATCATCTTTTTAAATATTGGAGATGTATTTAAAAGGTAGGAAATATCAGAAAAAAATCTTTTAAAATCCTTTTTTTCGGCGTTAATGTGATTATCAATATTATCCAGACAGTTTAAAAAATGAGTTATCCATATTTTTTTATTGATGCTGACAGTATTGGAAAAGATAAGATAAAGATCACGGGAGAGGACTTAAACCATCTTGTCAATGTACTTAGAAGCAGAACTGGGGATACAGTTTATATATCAGATAATGCCAGCTATAAATATAAAACTGAAATTGTAGATATTAACAGATCCGAGGTCACAGTACTAATAAAAAAAAAGAGAAAAATTGTAAGAAAAACCCCCCGGATAATCCTTTATCAGTGTGTGGTTAAAAAAAATTCTATGGAATTTGTCATACAGAAATCAACTGAAATAGGAGTAGATAAGATAATACCTGTTATAAGTGAAAGGGTTATTGCAGATAAGAAAAAAGTTGCAGGCAAGGTTGAAAGATGGCAGAAAATCTCCGACGGGGCTTCAAAGCAGAGTAGAAGGGATTTTAAGTGCAGAATACTTCCTCCAGAGGATATTTATGATATTAAGATTTCAGACCATGATCTGTTTTATATCCCTTACGAAGAAGGTCAGAATGATAAAAATCTGGCGGGAATCAGAAATGCTTCCAGTATCGGTTACATAATCGGACCTGAGGGGGGCTTTGAAGCTGGTGAATTGAGTTTTTTAAAGGACAGGAAAGCAAGAGAGATAAAATTCGGGGAAAATATCTACCGGTCCGAGACAGCAGCGATTTATTTCTTATCTATATTAGATTATTTGACCAGAAATCAAAAGAGAGAAAAATGAAATTCTCTATAGACACACTCGGGTGCAAGATCAATCAAAGTGAATCAGATTATATTGCAAAGGAGTTATTGGAAAAGGGTCTGGAATCGGTTTCCCGGGAGGGACACCCTGATCTCTGTATTATAAATACCTGTACGGTAACTTCACAGAGTGATAGAAAAACCAGGCAGCTTATAAGAAGGATAAAGTCAAAAAATAAAAACAGTAAAATAATTGTTACCGGCTGTTTTACTGTCTACAACAGAGAATTCTTAAAAAGCCATAAGGTTGATTTTATAGTAAATAATATAGATAAGCACAAAATACCGAAACTGATAGAAAAAATAGCCGGAAGTGGGGAAAGCTTAAATGATTTTGATTTAGAAAACTTCTCCAAACCTTGCTGCCTGCATTCAAGGCCTCTGATAAAAATACAGGATGGCTGTGAGCAAAAATGCAGCTACTGTATAGTCCCAAAAGTTAGGGGAAAATACAGAAGCGTGCCTTATAGAGAAGTTATAAAAAAAATAGAAGGATTCCAAAGAGACGGTTTTGAGGAGATAGTGCTCACAGGTGTCAATATAGGGAAATACGGAATAGATTTTAAAAATAACGGCCTGGATACGGAAGGCAAAGTCAAAAATCTAACAGGCCTGCTGGAAAAGATCATCAAAGAAACCAAAATAAAAAGAATAAGGATAAGCTCTATTGAAGCCAGCGAGATAGACAGTAATTTTCTTGATGTCTTGGAAAAAAATAAAGAGCGCTTTGCCCGGCATCTGCATATCCCTGTTCAAAGCGGCAGCAATATGGTCCTTGAATTTATGAAAAGGCCTTACACCGCTGAGTATTTTATTGAAAAAGTCAGGGCCGCAAGAAATATTTTTCCGGATATCACCTTAACTACAGATGTAATGGTCGGATTTCCGGGCGAAGGTAAAAGAGATTTTATACAGACAGCAGAAATTGTTAGGAAAGCGGCCTTTAGCAAGATACATGTTTTTAAATTTTCAAAAAGATTGCATACACGTGCTTACGGAATGGATGGTCAGGTGAGCGAAGAGGTAAAGTCTGAAAGAAGTAAGATGTTAAGGGATATAGGGGGCAAATTAAGGGATAAACATATTGGAAATAGTATTGGAAAATCATTGAATGTAGTTTGCGAAGAAATGGATAATAAAAAAAATATCATAAGCGGGACCTCTGAGAATTATATAAAAGTATATTTTTCACCGGATAAAAAAGACTTTTATTCGGTAAGAGGTAAGATACTGAAAGTTGATGCAGGTTCCAAGTATAAAGATGGTCTGTGGGGAGTATTAAACCGAGAGTATTAAAGTAAGTTATTTTTAAAGGATTTATAAATTCTAAAAAGTTGTAAAAATTTAAAAAAATAGTATAATTCCCCACTTAGGATAAGATTGGTTGCAATAATACTGTTTAAAATTTAAAAATTATATAAAGCATAATGGAAGAATGTCTTTTTTGTAAGATCATAAATAGGGAAATCAAAAGCGACATAGTTTTTGAGAGTGATAATATTTTAATGTTTAAAGATATATCGCCGGAGGCGCCGGTGCATATTCTGGCTGTACCTAAAAAACATATTGCTTCGATTTTGGAGATCGACAAGCTGGATTGTGAGTTGATAAAAGAATTACTGGAAGCTATCAGCAGTACGGCACAGAAGCTGGAGCTGGATAAAGAAGGATTCAGGATAGTCACTAATACCGGCAGCGGTGCCGGCCAGAGTGTAAATCATCTACATTTTCATATATTAGGAAAAAGAAAATTTAATTGGCCGCCCGGTTAAAATCGCCAGTCATTCATTTTATTTGCTTATTATTTAACTTCTGATTTATGTATTTATAATATAATAATGATATAGAGTAAAATCACAAAAGGAGGGGTTTTGTCTCCAGTAAAACAAAAATTAAATATTGATTTTAAGGGTGGCCATTCGATGGTAGAGCTGATCGGAGATAGGGACGAACTTTTACGGCTTATTGAGAGGAAATATAATGTAGAGGTCTTTGTTCTGGGAAATGAGATAGAAATATCAGGAAAAAGCAGGAATGTAAAAGAGGTTGCAAGGCTTCTGGAAGAATTGGTATTACAGATAAACCTGGGGCAGCAATTAAGTTCTCAGAAAGTCAGTGACTCAATAAAGATCATGGAAGATAAATCTAATTTAAAGCCTCATGAAGTATTTAAAAGCGATATTGTTGTAAACAGCGGAAAGAAGATCAAGCCGCGCACGGTAGGCCAAAAAAAATACATTGAGGCGATTAAAGAAAATATAATTGTTTTCGCGATAGGCCCGGCCGGGACAGGCAAGACTTATCTGGCCCTGGCTATGGCTGTTGAGGCTTTGAAGGAAAATAAGATAGGCCGAATAATCTTGATAAAACCTGTAGTTGAAGCGGGCGAAAAGCTGGGATACCTGCCCGGTGATATATATGATAAAGTAAATCCTTACCTGAGGCCTCTATATGATGCTTTATATGAGATGCTGGATGTGGAGAAATTTCAGCAATACCGGGATATGGGCATCATTGAAGTAGTGCCTCTTGCTTATATGAGAGGCAGGACCTTGAATGATTCCTTTATTATTCTTGATGAGGCTCAAAACACCTCTCCGGAGCAGATGAAGATGTTTCTTACCAGATTGGGATTCGGCTCCAAGATAGTAGTCACCGGTGATATTACCCAGATCGACTTGCCGCATGATAAGGAATCTGGTCTTATTATAGTAAAGAATATTCTGGTAGGAATACAGGGGATCGAGTTTGTATATCTTAGTTCGAAAGATGTGGTCAGGCATGAGCTGGTACAAAGAATCGTAGATGCCTATAAGGTTTATGGCGAGAAAATCAAAAAATGACAGTTTTTAAGCAGGATTAAATGATAGATAAAAATGAAAATAAAATAGGACTTTTTAGGACCTGGAAAGAGAAATTTAAAAGAGCGCAGGGCTTTCTTCTAAAATATTTTTCATTCAGGAGAAAGTTTGCCCAGAGAATGTATACATTTGTTCTGGCCCTGGGCCTGGTCATAGCTATTCTTACGTATAGTTATTCTCCTGATATTGGGTTAGAGCTGGGCAATCCAAGCCCCAGGACTATTAAATCAAACAGGGCAATAGAATTTGAAGATGTTATAAAAACTGAAGAGGATAGGAATAAGAATGAAGCAGGGGTCGAAGATATATATGTTTATGATATAGAGATTTTAAGCGGCGAGGAAGGTGCGCTTTACCAGATAAAGTATTTTTATCTGCTGACCGGTATAGTACAGAAAAAAGATGATAAATCTTTTGAAGAAAAAGTTGATTATATGGTAAATCTTTTAGGTGATCAGTACCATGATTCAATTATTTCTTTGGCGCTTGAACTTTCGGTAGAAAACCTTAATCAGCTCCTGACAAAGACTCAGGACATAGCACGTGAGATAATGAAAGAAGAAATAAAGCCGACTGAACTTGACTTTGCCAAGAGTGAAGCTGTCAAGCTGGTCGAAGCAGATGAGGATATAAAACCGGAGAACATCCCCATAATAATAAGTGTGCTTGAAGAAAATATTAGCCCTACAGCTGTATTTGATCCTGTGGCTACTGAAAAGGCTAGAGGGGAAGCCAGACTAAACACCGAAGCCTATATGGTATCAATACTTGAGGGGCAAACGATCGTTTTTGAAGGAGAGATCGTAAGTGATATCGATATTCTTATATTAACTAAATTAGGATTACTGCAGACGGGCTTTAACTGGAGCAGGTTTTTATATATATTCCTTATATCTTCGGTGATACTGATTTTATACGGGTTTTATATTTTTAGGTTTAATTTAAAAATCTTCAATAATACCAGGAAACTAATTATTATCGCACTTCTGGTGGTCATATTCACGGCGCTTATAAAAGTGCTGACCATACTTTCATCTATACATCTTAATTTCTGGGTTTATTTGTTCCCCATAATTGCAGCATCATTTATATGCACCATCTTATTTAATGCGCGTATGGGTATGATGCTGACTATCTGCCTGGGAATATTTGCAGGTATTGCCACTGATTTTGATTTCAGTATAGCTATTGTTTATATACTTGGAGGTATTTTTTCTACCTATATGGTATCAAAAGTTTCCCAGAGGTCTGAAGTAATGAGGGCCGGGTTCATAAGTTCACTGGTCCTTGCTTTTTTATTTTTGGTCATCAACCTTGTAAGCGGTGAAATACAGACAATTGTCTTAAATACCCTGCTGGGAATAGTAAACGGTATTGTATGTGCTATTATTGCCATCGGCTTTCTGCCGTTTATTGAATCTACTTTTAATGTAGTGACTGCGATGAGATTACTGGAACTTTCCCATACAGACCAGCCGCTGCTCAAGAAGCTGCTTATTTCAGCTCCTGGTACTTACAACCACAGCATTCTGGTAGGACATCTTGCTGAAAACGCGGCTAAAGCCATAGGTGCCGATTCACTATTGGTAAAGGTAGCGGCACTGTATCATGACCTTGGAAAAATAAAGAGGCCCGAATATTTTTATGAGAATCAGGCAGATATTGAAAACGTTCATGACCGTTTAAATCCTTCTATGAGTAGAAATATAATATCAAATCATATAAAAGATGGCCTGGAAATGGCAGCAAAAAGTAACATACCCAAAAAAGTCTTAAATATTATCTCCCAGCATCATGGAAATTCAATAATAAAGTATTTTTACAAGAAGCAGAAGGACAGGGAGGCTATCAGCAATAACAACTCGAATGGCCTCAAGGAACATTTCCGCTATCCTGCAAAAAGACCCCAGAGTAAGGAAGCAGCAATTCTCATGCTGGCGGATTCAACGGAAGCTGCAGTAAGATCTATTGATAAGATGAGTGCCAAAAAAATCGAGCAGATGGTAAATGATATATTTGAAGATAAGTTAAAAGATGGTCAGCTAAATGAGACCAATATAACTTTAAAGGAAATAGATAAAGTCAGGGGATCCTTGATTGATGGACTTATATCTATTTATCATTCAAGACTTTCATATACTGAACCTGATGTAAAGGACAAAGTGGAGGTAAAATGAAAGTCACTTTGATCAATAACCAGAATAAACTGAAACTGGATCTGAATTTAATAAAAGAAACTGCAGAATATATTTCAGATAAGTTTGACAAGGATCCCAAAAGTGAACTTAATATTATATTTTCAGACAGGGAAGAGATAAAAAAGTTAAACAGGAAATACAGGAATATAGATGAAGAGACTGACGTGCTTTCATTTTCATATATTTCCGATAAGGAAAAAGTAAGTCTGGGCGTAGGCAATTATACTGTCGGGGAAATAATCATCTGTCCCGAGGTTGCCCGGGCTAACGTTTCAGGCGGGGATGAAGACTGGAACCTGAACTTGGAAATAATGCTGCTTACAGTACACGGCATACTGCATATATATAATTACGACCATAGGGAAGAAAAGGATAAGACGGATATGGAAGGTATTCAGGACAGTCTTATTTCTGATGTAAGAAGGACTTTCAACCTCTGATAATCTTCGTTTCAGATCAATCAATTTTTAAATTCTGCAAGCTGCCGGGATAGCTATTGACAAATAATGTAAAATTGGTAGTAGATATACCTTTTTTCTTTGAGTTTTTAAGTATTGGTTTCCAATATGGATAATATATTAGTACAGGAGATAAATAATTTTGATTGGAAACTAGTAAGCAGGCTTGAAGAATTAGAAAAGAGGAATCTGGGAAGTAAAGCTTCAATAAACTGCTGGGTAATACCGGTAATAATAAGATACGGCAAATTTATAGTAGCCCAAAAAAGTAAAAATGATACTGATATTATTGGAGTATGCGAGCTTATAAGAGACTGGGAGTGCATAAATAAAATCTTTCTTTTTGCTTTCTATGTTGACAGGGATTACAGAAAAAAAGGCGTCGGCAAAAAACTTCTGGGTAAAGTAATTGATATTTTAAGAAATGAAAATTTTAAGGAAGTAGAACTGACTGCGGATCCCGGCAATGAAAGTGCTGTCAGCCTTTATAAGAGTTTTGGATTTAAACGGTTCGCTTTAAGAGAAAACGAATACGGCAGGGGAGTTGACCGGGATCTGATGAGACTGGAGTTGTGATGGAAAAAAATGGTTTTAAATCGGGTTTTGTCGGTCTGATAGGAAGGACAAATGTAGGGAAATCTACGCTGATAAATAAAATTTTAAATAAAAAAGCAGTCATTACCTCAAATAAGGCTCAAACTACAAGAAGCAGGATCAACTGTATTTTAAATACCAAAAACTCGCAGATAATTTATATTGACTGCCCTGGTTTTTTTAAACCCAGAAACCTGCTGGGAGAGAAATTAAACAGAATGGTTTTAAATGTTATTGATGATTCTGATGTGATCGCAGTGATGGTAGATGCAGCGGGGGGAATAGGTACCGGAGATTTTTATATTTTCGAACATATCAAGGATAAATCCCAGCCTAAATTACTGCTGGTAAATAAAATAGACATGGTTTCAAAGCAAAAATTAAAAAAAGAGACAGAGAAGTTAAGCAGTTATAATTTTTTTGACTGTATAAAAGAAGTCTCTGCAAAAACCGGCCAGAACATTGATAAATTCTTAAAAGTACTGGCAGGAAATCTTCCGGAAGGGCCCAGATATTACGGGGAAGACACTGTCACCGATCAACCGGTGGAAGAAATAATTTCTGAAGTGGTAAGAGAGAAATTATACAGGGATCTATATGATGAACTTCCACACAGCATAAATGTGCAGGTGGAGAAACTGCAGGAATCCGCTACAGGCGACGGGCGGAAGCTGATCAATATCGGATGCTGTATTTATGCTGAAAGAGTATCGCAAAAAGCTATAATAATCGGTAAGTCGGGCAGTGTATTGAAGAAAGCCGGAAGCCAGTCAAGACTGGAGCTTGAAAAAATATTCGGCTGCAAGGTCTTTTTGGAATTATGGGTCAAGATCGAAAAAAACTGGACCAAAAAGAAACTGTTGCTGGACAGATTTGGTTACTAGTAAAAGATATTATTATTTTATATATAAATTAAGGTGGGGTGGTAAAAACGTTAACTAAAGAGCAATTAGCTAAAACTATAGATCAGACATTACTTAATCCTATTGCAACTTCAAAGGATATAGAACAGCTGTGTATTAACGCCAAAAAGAATCATTTTGCTGCGGTTTGCATCAATCCTGCATTTATAGAACAGGCGAAAAAAATATTGTTTGATACCGATGTAAAAGTCTGTTCAGTGGTGGGTTATCCGCTGGGGGCAAATACTACAGAGACAAAAGTCTTTGAGGCAAGGGATAATGTGAAAAAAGGTGCGGACGAGCTGGATATGGTAATAAATCTGGGAGCCATAAAAAGCGGCAACTACGAGTATATAGAAAGAGAGATCAGAATAATTGTAAATGTAATAAGACGCGAACAAATAGCTGAGTACAACAGGCATATTAATATCAAAGTCATAATCGAGACCGCAATCTTATCCAGAGATGAGATCAAGAGGGTGTGTTCCATTATCGAGAGGTCGGGTGCGGATTTTGTAAAGACATCTACGGGTTTTGGAGTAAAAGGCGTTGAACTTGATGATATCAGGCTGATAAGGGAAGTCGTTACCAGAAATATCGGAGTAAAAGCATCGGGCGGAATAAGAACATTTAGGGACGCCCAGGCGCTTATAGACGCCGGAGCGACAAGACTCGGGACCAGCAGCGGTATAAATATAATCAAAGAATACAGCGCTATTTTTGACAAATAAAAATGCCATATTATAAAGCCAAGGCTATTATATTAAAATCATATAAACTGGGTGAATCGGATAAGATCATTAAAATGTACTCCCATGACGGGGACTTAATAAGTGCGGTGGCAAAAGGAGTAAGGAAGATCCGCAGTAAATTCGGAGGTAGGCTTGAGCTTTTTAATGTTGTAGACCTGGAACTTTCCAGGGGCAGAAATCTAGATGTTATAAATCAGGCAGAAATAATAAAAAGTTTTAAGAACATTGCTCTGGATTTTAACAAGTTTGTTTTTTGCGAGATCATAAGTAAAATCATCCTGAAAACCCAGATCTCCGGAGGAGATTCATCACCGCTTCTGTTTAAATTGATCTATGTCTGTTTTAATGAGATCGACAGTATGGATCCGGATGAAATTGTATCACTGAAAAAGACCATGTGCTTTTTTGGAATTAAATTTCTAAAAGTAACAGGTTACATACCCCTTCTTAGAAACTGCAGCAGATGCAACCGGAATCTGGGCGAATTATATTCATTCGGCAGGCATAAAATTTATTTTTCGGTCAAAGAGGGGGGAGTTCTATGCAAAGAATGTGCAGATTCTGCCGGAAACAAAGAAGTCCTGGGTGCATCAGACTACAGGTTCTTATGTGATCTGTTCGATCTCAAGATCGAGGATTTCAGGGATATTGAAGTAAATCCCCACACACTTAAAAAAATTTACAGGTTGATAGAAAATTATATAGTCTATCATACGGAATGTAATGTGGACAGTTTTAAATATTTTAAAAAAATAGGGCTGTAGAATCCTTTCATCCCTGCCTTGTGCAATTGACTATTAAAATTAATATTATTAAAATAAGGAATTATGAATTTTCAGGACATCATTTTTAATCTGCAAAAATACTGGGCTGATAATGGCTGTATCATAAAACAGCCGATGGACGTGGAAAAGGGAGCGGGAACATTTAATCCTGATACTTTACTGCGCTGTCTGGGCCCTGAACCGTGGAATGTTGCATATGTTGAACCAAGCAGGAGGCCTACAGACGGCAGATACGGCAAAAACCCTTTCAGGACCCAGTTTTTTTATCAGTTTCAGGTACTGCTGAAGCCATCCCCGGATGATGTGATAGATACCTATCTCGGGTCCCTTAAGAGCCTGGGCATTGATCTAAAATCACATGATATAAGATTTGTGGAAGATGACTGGCAGTCTCCGACAATAGGCGCTGCCGGTCTGGGCTGGGAAGTATGGGCGGACGGAATGGAGATAACCCAGTTTACTTATTTTCAGCAGATGGGAGGATTTGCACTCAAACCTGTTTCTGCAGAAATAACTTACGGGTTGGAACGGATAGCTATGTACCTGCAGGACAGGGATAGTTTCTGGGACCTGGATTGGTCCAGCGGGATCACCTATGGAGATATACATCTTGAATCGGAAAAACAGTGGTCGGTCTATAATTTTGAAATAGCAACTGTGGATATGCTTGTGGACCTTTTTAAAAAGTATGAAGAAGAATTTAAAAAAGTCATGAGCAAGGGACTTATTTTTGTAGGATGCGAATATGTTCTTAAATGCTCGCATATTTTCAATCTTCTTGATGCAAGAGAAGCAATAAGTGTGGCGGAGAGGACTCTATATATTGCAAGGGTAAGGAATCTTGCCAAGAGCTTATGCTCTTCATACCTTAAGCAGAGGGAAAAGCTTGGATATCCGCTTTTAAAAAAGAAATAAAAAACAGATATGAAGAAAAAGTTAATCTTTGAAATCGGAACCGAGGAGCTGCCTCCTTCATGTATCGGTGAAGGAGTCACCGGGCTTGAAAAGGTTCTTGGAAATAAACTGGCCGAAAACAGGCTGGAATTTTCCGGCATCAAGACTTACGGCTCGCCGAGGAGGCTGGTTGCTGCAGTAGAAGGATTGAGCGATATGCAGAAATCTGAGGAAAAAACAATCACCGGCCCTCTTATAAAGAGCGCATTTGACGAAAGCGGTAATCCCACGCGGTCTGCAGAAGGTTTTGCAAGGAGTCTGGATCTTAAGGTCTCTGACCTGGAGGAGATCAAAGTAGAAGGCAGAGGTGTATATCTGGGAAAGAAAATCGTTCAGAAGGGCAAAAAGACTGTAGATATCCTGCCTGATATTCTAAAGGATACAATAACGACTATAACCTTCAGAAAACAGATGACCTGGGCGGATTATGATATTAAGTTTGCACGTCCTATCAGGTGGGTACTGGCCTTATATGGCGAGGAGGTAATAAAATTCAGCATCGCGAATTTAAATTCTTCAAATATCACATTCGGGCACCGTACCATAAGTCCCGGACCTTTTACCGTAAAGGATGCCGGCAGTTATTTTAAGCTCCTTAGAGATAAAGGAATGGTAATAGCAGATGCAGAGAAAAGAAGGCAATTGATATTGGACCAGATCGGAAAGCTGGAGGAAAAAGTTTGGAAGGGCAAATACGAAGTTGTTTTAAATGAAGAATTGCTGAGTGATGTGGTAAATCTGGTCGAGATCCCAAATGTTGTGACAGGCAGCTTTCCAGAAGAGTTTCTCTATATTCCAAAGGAGCTGCTTATTGAAGCAATACAGTACCATCAGAGGTATTTTGCTGTTCTGGACAGTTCGGGCAGTGTCAGCACCAGATTTATTGTCGTACAGAATGGAATAAAAGATAACGGTGGTGTAAGGAAAGGTAATGAAAGGGTCCTTAAAGCCAGGCTGAGTGATGCTGTATTCTTTTATGAGGAAGACAAGAAGCATGATTTTAACAACTGGATAGATAAATTAAAGGGAGTTATTTTCTTTTCAAATCTCGGCAGTGTATATGATAGGGCAGTAAGGCTTAGGAAGGTAGGTATGCATATTGCCGGGCTTCTGGATGATGCCGGAGTAAACCTTAAAGAAAATATCTCCAGTGAATTAGCCAGAGCCGCAATGCTCTGCAAGTGCGATCTGGTCACCAATATGGTCGTGGAATTTCCGGCTCTTCAGGGAGTGGTAGGTAAGGAATATGCAAAAGAGAAAGGTGAAAGCAGCGAAGTTTCAGATGCTATCTTTGAGCACTATCTCCCCAGGTTTGCAGGAGATGTCCTGCCGCAAACAGATACGGGGGCCATACTGTCTACTGCCGATAAAATAGATACAATAACGGGAATGTTTCTGGCAGGTAGGGTACCCTCCGGTTCAGAAGATCCTTTTGCCCTCAGGAGAAAAGCTTCCGGTATCGTGCTTTCCGTACTTAATAAGAAATATGATTTTGATCTTGCAGATTTAATAAAATACAATCTGGGATTGTACGCTAGGTCTTTTAAACCGAAGAACATAGATGGCCCGCAGATAGTGTCAAGTATCAAAGACTTTATTATTACCAGATACCGGTTCCTGCTGGAAAAAGAAGGTAGGAGATTGGATATTTTACAATCAATTCTGGGCTCAGGATGCTCTTCTATAATAGATATCGATTTAAGGTACAGGGCGGTTGAGAAATTTATATCAGGCCATGATATAAAGAGGGTAGCATTTCCTATGATCAGATGTAAAAATATAACAGATAAAAAAGAATCAGCTGGAGTAGATGCAGGCCTGTTTAAAGAAGAATATGAAAAAAAGTTATTTTCAGCCGCCGGCAAGTATGAAGCACGGATCAGGGAGCTGGTATCCAAAAAAGACTACGCGGCAGTTCTTGCTGAATTCAAAGAGTTCGGAAAGACTGTAGACCTATTTTTTGATAATGTCCTGGTCATGGACAAGGACAAAAAAGTAAGAGCCAACAGGATTAATCTGGTCAGGAGGGTTGCCGATCTCTACCTTATTTTTGCAGACTTTTCAAAACTGGTCATAGAGGGTAATAACAAAGTATAGCGATTTTTTTAAGGCGTTTTACTCTTATTTTTTTATAATTTTTCTGGTATTATATGTCGGTTTGTTTTTTACAGCTATAATTACGTTATTAATTTAATGTCTGAAAGGGATTGATAGAAATGGAATCTAGGAAGTATGTGTATTTTTTCGGTGAAGGCAAGAAAGAGATGAAGAACCTTCTGGGAGGGAAAGGCGCCAATCTGTCAGAAATGACTAATATAGGGCTGCCGGTGCCGTACGGCTTTACCATAACTACAGAAGTTTGTAATTTATTTTATGATCTGGGCAAGAAGTATCCTGAGGGTCTGGAAGACCAGATTGATGAAAATATAAAAAAACTGGAAGAAAAAATGGGAATGGGTTTTGGAGATGAAAAAAATCCGCTTCTGGTTTCTGTCAGGTCAGGGGCAGCTTTTTCCATGCCCGGTATGATGGATACAGTACTAAACCTCGGTTTAAATGATAAGACCATAACGGCCCTGATAGAAAAAACGAAAAATGAAAGATTTGGCTGGGATTCTTATAGAAGATTTGTCCAGATGTTCGGCGATGTGGTAATGGGAGTGGAACATGATAAGTTCGAAGAAGCGCTCCAGGCCAAAAAAGATAAGAAAAATGTAAAATTTGATACCGAACTGACTGCCGGGGACCTGAAGGAACTCGTGGAAGATTATAAGAAAATAATAAAAGAAGCCAAGGGAAAGAGTTTTCCCCAGGATCCCAGGGAACAGCTGAGGATGTCTATTGATGCCGTATTTGGTTCCTGGAACAATAAAAGAGCCATATCTTACAGGAATCTTAACGACTTACCACACAATATCGGTACTGCTGTTAATGTACAGGCAATGGTGTTTGGGAATATGGGTAATAATTCAGGGACCGGTGTAGCTTTTACCAGAGACCCGGCAACTGGCAAGGACGAATTTTACGGTGAATATCTTATGAATGCGCAGGGTGAAGATGTAGTTGCAGGAATCAGGACCCCGAAGCATATTTCCAAATTGGAAGAGGAAATGCCCGAGAACTACAGGCAGCTGATGGATATACGGAAAAAATTGGAAGATCATTACAAGGATATGCAGGATATTGAATTTACCACTCAGGAAGGTAGATTATATATGCTCCAGACCAGGACCGGCAAGAGAACAGCCGCAGCAGCGCTTAAAATTGCAGTGGATATGGTCGATCAGGGATATATAGATAAGAAGACTGCAGTGACCAGAGTGGAACCCCAGATGCTGGATCAATTGCTGCACAAACAGCTGGATAAAAAAGCCAAGCAAAAAGCAGAACTGCTCGCAAAAGGCCTCCCGGCATCACCGGGGGCAGCACTGGGAAGGGTGGTTTTTGATGCGGATACGGCTGTTGAAGAAGCCAAAAGCGAAAATGTCATCCTGGTAAGGACAGAGACATCTCCTGAAGATATCCAGGGTATGGCTGCTGCCCAGGGAATTTTAACTGCAAGAGGAGGAATGACCTCTCATGCTGCCGTGGTCGCCAGAGGTATGGGAAAATGCTGTGTAGCCGGTGCGGAAGATATCAAGGTATTTGAGAGCAAGCAATATTTTAAAGTAAACGGCAAACAGATAAACAAGGGTGACTGGATCACTCTAGACGGTTCAACCGGAGAAGTTTTTGTAGACAAAATACCGGTAGTGGATCCTGTACTTGGAGAAAATTTCAAGAAATTTATGAGCTGGGTCGATGATTACAAAAAAATTGGAGTAAGGGCCAATGCCGACACTCCCAATGATTCTAAAGTCGCACTTGATTTTGGCGCAGAAGGTATCGGTCTCTGCAGGACGGAGCATATGTTCTTTGAGGCAGATAGAATAAAAGCTGTAAGGAAAATGATAGTAGCCAATAACAGAGCAGAAAGAGAAAAAGCTCTGGCTGAACTTCTGCCAATGCAGAAAAAAGATTTTATAGAAATATTTAAAGTAATGAATGATCTGCCTGTGACAATAAGGCTTTTAGACCCGCCGCTGCATGAATTTTTGCCCAATGAAGATGATGATATTAAAGAAATAGCCGGAGAGCTGGGTTTAAAATTTGATGAGCTTAAGGCAACTATCAATTCTCTTCATGAAGTAAACCCGATGCTGGGGCACAGGGGATGCAGACTTTCAATCACATACCCCGAGATCCTTGAAATGCAGGTAAGGGCTATATTCGAGGCAACTGTTGAACTGCTAAGAAAAGGGTATAAGGTCAAACCCGAAGTGATGATCCCGCTGGTAGGGAATGTAAGGGAAGTAAAAGTCTTAAGAGACCAGATCATCAAAATTGCTGAAGATATAATGAAGAAAGAAAACCTTAAATTTGACTATAAGGCCGGTACCATGATCGAGATTCCCAGAGCCTGTGTAACTGCAGATGAGATTGCAAAAGAAGCCGAGTTTTTTAGCTTCGGGACGAATGATCTGACACAGATGACTTTCGGATTTTCAAGAGATGACTCAGGAAAGTTCCTTCCTGACTATATAGAAAAAGGGATTTTGGATAAAGACCCTTTTGCTACTATTGATAGGGATGGCGTAGGTCAGCTGGTCAAAATGGCTGTGGAAAAGGGCAGGAATGCAAGGAAAAACTTAAAGATCGGTATCTGTGGGGAACACGGCGGTGATCCGAGTTCGGTAGAATTCTGTCATATGGTGGGGATGGACTACGTAAGCTGTTCTCCCTATAGAGTCCCTATTGCCAGACTGGCTGCTGCACATGCGGCACTAAAAGGAAAAAAGTAAAAAATATTAGAATTTTACCAAATATTTATAAATAACCTCTCTAATAAATAATATATTAGTGGTAAAATAAATTATAGCTTTATTGTATTTACAAAGCCGAGGTTAGTTGGTTTTTAATTTCCCGAAAGTTCTTACGGATATTGCAATTATTATATCCATGGTATTAAAGATAAATGAACAGAAGCTTAAAACAGGGCGAAGTAGAGGAACTGAAATCTAAAGCAGATATCCACAGCGTTATTTCAAATTATGTAAAACTAAAAAAAACAGGCAGGAATTATACAGGGCTCTGTCCTTTTCATAAAGAAAAGACTCCTTCGTTTACAGTTGATACTTCAAAGCAGCTTTATCATTGTTTTGGATGCGGAGAAGGCGGCGATGTAATAAGCTTTATTGAAAAGATCGAAAGTATGGAATTTATTGAAGCTGTTGAATTTTTAGCAAAAAAGATAGGATACAGTCTGAATTACAGTTACAGCGGTTCACCGCAGTCGTCAAAACTGAAAAACAGACTAGTTGAGTTGAATGATCTTGCCAGGAAGTATTTTAATTTTATACTTTTCAACAGCAAAAAAGGCCTGTCTTCTCTGGATTATTTAAAAAACAGAGGTTTTACTGAGAAAACATTGATAGAGTTCGATGTGGGATTCAGTCTGGACAGTTGGGATGCGTTTTCGAATTTTGCTAAAAGAAGAGGTTATAAGACGCATGAAATAATAAAGTGCGGGCTGGCTATTGAGAGTAAAAGAGGTGTAGAAGAAGTATATGACCGTTTTAGAAACAGAATAATGTTTCCTATTGAAGATATAGTGGGTAAGACAATAGGTTTTGGGGGGAGGATTCTTTCAGATTCCGGCAAAACAGGCGGCCGGCAGGCAAAATATATAAATACCCCTGAGACCATCCTTTATTCCAAAAGCAAAAACATATATTGGATCTTTCAGGCCAAAAAACATATCGTGGAGAAGGACGAGGTACTTATAGTAGAAGGGTATACTGATGTAATGGCATTGCATCAATACGGCATAAAAAATGCAGTCGCAAGTCTGGGCACAGCACTTACTTCGGATCAGATAAAGCTTATAGGGCGGTTTACAAAGAACATCGTGCTGGTTTTTGACAGTGATACAGCAGGGATGGATGCTTCGCTGAAAGGAATTGATAGATTAAGGGAGTACAACGAAAGGCTGGACCTGTATTACGAAAATAATTTAAATATAAAAGTATCGGTACTGGAAGAGGGGTACGACCCTGCTGATTTTATATTCAAGAAGGGAAAGGATGTTTTTATCAGTAAAATTGAAAGCTCTGCAGGTATTATTGATTTTACTCTTGATGTGATTATAGGTAAATATGATATTAGTGATTTAAGCGGGAAGCTTAAAGCAAGTGATCACATAACAAGATTTATATCTACTCTTTCTTCCAGGATCATCCAGGAGGAATGTATAAAAAGGGTAGCCCAGAAACTAAATCTTAAAGAAAGCCTGCTTTTGGAAGAGATGTTAAAGAAAGCGCATGACCAAAGAAACAGATTTGTACACCGGGACGGAGATAGCGGCAGTGAAAAAAAAGAGTCTTTGGACAGAAGTATTATTCCTTTAAAAAGAATAGAGGTAGAAGCGTTAAAACTGATAATAAACGGGCTAGGAAATCAAATCGACGAGCTTTTGAGTATGGGTCCGGATTATTTCAGATTTGAGGATACAAGAGAGCTTTATTTATTTTTAAGGGATGAGTTTGAAAAAGCCAGGGCAGATAATAAAAAGGTAAACTTTCCCCTTAAAATTACGTCAGGTGCAGTAGAGAAAGAAGAAGTGAGGAAACTATATAATTTTATATTATTCAGCAAGCCGCATTTCAAAGACCAGAATGTGGACCGGGTAAGCAGTGAGATTATTAATAATTTAAAAGGGATCCGCATTTCTGAAGAAATTGAGAAAATCAGAAAAAAGATGATAGATTATGAGAAAAATAGAAATGCGGGCGGCGGCATAAAAAATGATGAGTATGCCACTGAGTATGACGAGTTATACCGGAGATTAGTAGAGCTGGAAAAAGAAAAAATGAATTTGAAGATACTTTAGGTTAGAGGTGAATCAAAATATGAAAAGAGGGTCGGAATTTAAGTTAGAAGAAGTAAAAATGCTTATCAATAAAGGTAAGGCTGATGGTCTTCTGACTACTGAAGAAATAACTGAGACTCTTTCAGATATAGAGCTTACCAAGGAGCAGATTGAAAACATTTATGATGTTATTCAGAACCTTGGAATAGAGATCGTAAGTGAAGAGGATGAAGATATTGACAGCAAGACTCCAAGTAAAAAAAGCAGTGGAGGAATCTTCAGCAGAAAGCTGGACCTGACCATAAAGTCTCCCACAAATGATCCTGTCAGGATGTACCTTAAAGAAATCGGGAAGGTGAGGCTGCTTACTGCTTTTGAAGAAGTTCATCTGGCCAAGAAAATTGAAGCAGGCGATATAAAAGCTAAAAGAATGCTGGTTGAAGCGAATTTAAGGCTTGTGGTAAGTATTGCTAAAAAATATGTAGGAAGGGGTATGTTATTTTTAGACCTGATCCAGGAAGGAAACCTCGGACTTATAAGAGCAGTTGAAAAGTTTGATTATAAAAAGGGATATAAATTCTCTACATATGCCACTTGGTGGATAAGGCAGGCCATAACCAGAGCTATAGCCGACCAGGCGAGGACCATAAGGATCCCGGTGCATATGGTAGAGACCATAAACAAATTAATAAGGATACAAAGGCATCTCCTTCAAAAGTTTGGAAGAGAGCCTACGCCGGAAGAGATAGCAAAAAAGATGAAATTTTCTCCGGAGAAGGTAAGAGAGATAATGAAAATATCCCAGGAGCCAGTATCTCTTGAAACCCCCATAGGTGAGGAAGAAGATAGCCATCTGGGGGATTTTATAGAGGATTCTGATGTTGAAGCGCCTTCCGATGCTGCTTCATTTACCATGCTTCAGGAGCAGCTTCAGGAAGTTCTAAATACATTAAATGACAGGGAAAGAAAAGTCATCCAGCTGAGGTTCGGCCTGCAGGACGGCCATCCCAGAACACTGGAGGAAGTGGGAAGGGAATTCGGCGTGACCAGGGAAAGAATAAGACAGATAGAATCAAAGACTTTAGGGAAACTCAGGCACCCAAACAGGAGCGGAGCTCTAAGGGACTTCCTCGAGCATTAATGCAATCTTTAGACCTTGAAATAAACTTCCTATATACTATAATGGCATATCATGTAAACTCAATTCCCCGGTAGCTCAATGGTAGAGCATTCGGCTGTTAACCGAAGGGTTGTAGGTTCAAGTCCTACCCGGGGAGCCAGCGAGTTGGGTTCTTTCGGCATCTTTGGGTTCTTAGTTTTGTTTGGAGAAATTTATGGTTTATATTACAGCGTATTTCCCTTTACGCCCCTTTTAAGCTCTGGTGCTTCTCGCCTTAGGGTAAAAAAGAGTAAAAAGGGATGTCTTG
>Ga0114922_10000277_pt1 | contig 49345 bp, 34 predicted proteins | sample AartaG_FD_100975 | JGI IMG/M metagenome (GOLD analysis project Ga0114922, IMG submission 100975) | Deep subsurface microbial communities from Aarhus Bay to uncover new lineages of life (NeLLi) - Aarhus_00045 metaG | ecosystem: Environmental > Aquatic > Marine > Oceanic > Sediment | place... | reverse complement strand
GGAGTTAGTCAAAAACAGGAGATTGATAATGGAACCGATTAGTGCAAATGCATATATACAAAAAGGCGTCATTGCCTTGCTGATGGCATGTCTGCTAATGATTGTCCCAGCATTAGCTCAAACCGGCGGTGATTATGAGATTATCTGGAGTACGATTGACGGCGGCGGCGGGCAAAGCAGCGGTGGGCCATATACGCTTACCGGCACGATAGGTCAGCCGGATGCGGCCTGGAGCAGTGGCGGTCAGTATGAACTGTTAGGCGGCTTCTGGCCGGGTGGGCCGTTATGCTTTGTTGATTTTGAGAGCTATGCGAGATTCGCCGAGTGGTGGCTGGAGCCGGATTGTAACGAAGAGAACAACTGGTGTGGCGGAGCCGACCTGAACCACGTTAATGGTGTAAACGAACTGGACTTAAAGCTCTTTGTTGACCAGTGGCTCTGCTATTGCCCGGTGGGCTGGCCGTTAAAATGACAGAAGACAGAGAACAGAGGACAGATGACAGAGGACAGAGGATAGACGACAGATGGCAGACGGTGGAGAGGGTTTTAATAGATTCCTCCCTTCAATTACGCTCAGGGTAAACTCCTGCGCTCGGAATGACGGGGGAATATCGAACAAGGAAGGGCGAAGTGAAAAGTGGGTTCCGTGTCAAGCACGGAATGACGGTAAGGAATATCGAATATCGAACAAGGAATGTCGAATTAAGAAATAGATTCTTCACTTCTTTCAGAATGATGATGGGCATCGCCGTACCGGCGACGGCTAAACAAGTTTACCAAGGGAGATGGCAGGTATAGTGGCGGTAGAACAGGCCTATGGCACGCATTGCGATTATGGCAATTACCTGTAGCGCGAGATTGAAGAATAAATTGCCGGTTGTTGTTAATAAGGTCTCTTTGCTCGATGGATTGAATTGTTTAGTCTGCATTTCGAGAAGGCCGGCAGTAATGAGTAAAGCGGCCACTACGAGATATGGTTTTAACGCTCTGAATATGGGAATGAGGAGGTAATCTGGCCTTAACATTGTAAGGTCCTTGCCTATTGCTGCTGTTAGTATCGCAATTGGGAAAAAGAACAGGCACCCAAGTTTTAAGATATTTAAAAGTGGAGGCCAATTGAGGCCGGTTTTTCTCGTTATCACGGCAGCGATGATGTACGGTAGTTCGACCACGAGCAATATAATAATGAATGTGTAAACAGACTTCAGGATGTTCCACATGAATTTTCTAAAGCCCCCCAGATAAACCTGGGGCAATTCCTCTGTATTAAAGGCCGTCGAGTAGATTATCTGCATGTAATACCAGAACAAAGCCCCCCACGCTGCTATGGTCCATATAGTCCCCAAAGGCATAGGTAGCTCAACGTCAATTGAACGGCCGGGTATAGTAAGCGTAAAATTCAAATATCCAAAAAAGAACTTAACACAGACTACGAGTGCCACAAAGACCAGCGGCGTTGTGTTGTTTTGGGTGGTGAATATTTTCCAGCTTTCGATAAAGACGGCCCGGTAGAAGCCGGGTATGGGTTCGCCTGTATCGAATTCGGTTTTGATTTTTTTGGGCTTTTCGTCGTCTTTTGAAGGGATTATCAAAATCTGGCCACAGCTCTGGCAGCGGGCGCGTTTTCCGGCGTGCTTGCTGTCAAAGGCAATCAAGGCATTGCATTTTGGGCAGTTGAACTTGATTGTCATATTCTCGATACTTCCGCCTTCGCTGAAGCTACGGCGGACAAGCGATTCTCGATTCTCGTATCAAGCATGCAGTCATTCAGTCATAAGGCAGAATGAATTTAGTCCTGCTTCATAGCGTCAACGAAGCTGCTAATATTGTTGGCCCACTTCTGTGCCTCGAGCAGGTCGACCTTGCCTGCTTTTACGAGCATAGCCAGATGCTTATCCATCGTAATCATTTTTTCGCCGGGCTTGTTTTTGACCTTTGTTTGCAGTTGGGAATAGAGCTGCTCGACTTTTCCGGTGCGAATCAGATTTGCGCAGGCGTAGTTATTGTTGAGAATTTCCATTGCCACGAGCCTGCCTTTTCCGTCTTTTTTTGGGATGAGCTTCTGGCAGATGATGTAGGCGAGACTGAGTGAGAGCTGATTTTGGACTTCGCTCTGCCTGCCGGGCGGGAAATAATCGAGTATGCGCGTTACGGTTCCGGTTGCGTCCCGCGTGTGCAGCGTGGAGAAGACCAGATGGCCCGTCTCGGCGGCCATAAGCGTCATCATAATCGTTTCGGGGTCTCGCATTTCGCCGACAAATACAATGTCGGGGTCCTCGCGGAGCAGGGCCCTTAAACCGTCGACAAATGATTTGACGTCTCTTCCGGCCTCACGCTGCGAGATAAGAGCGTATTTTTGTCGAAAGAGATACTCTATCGGGTCTTCGAGTGTGATAATTCGGCAGGCGTGCTTTTCGCTGATGCGGTCGATGATGGAGGCGATGGTCGTGGATTTTCCGGCGCCGGTGATGCCTGTCATCAGGACGAGACCCTGCTTTCGATTTACGATGTCCTTCCAGACGTCGTTGGGGAAGCCGATGGTCTCCACTTTCGGGATGTCCATAGATAATGCCCGGATGGCGGCACAGATGCCGTCGTTTTCCCTGAAGACGTTTATTCGAAACTGTAGCTGGCCGAGTCTGTAAGAGCAGTCCACGCTGTATTGGCCCTTGAATTTGCGGAGGTTATCGTCGGAAAGGAGAGGATAGATAAGCTGCTTTGCGAGCTCGTGTGTTATATTTTGACCTTTGAGCTTTACGAGGTCGCCGTCGATGCGGTATGCCGGTGGTGTTCCGACTTTGATGTGCAGGTCGGAGACGCGCATGACGCCGTGCTCCTCGACATAAGCCAACATATCGCGAATGCTCAGCTTGCCGAGCTTCTCGGTTGCATAGACTTTTGCAGTGTTCGGGTATCCTTCAGCCATATTTATCTCCGCAGCAGTTAAAGTGGAAAAGCGGTTTTTTTATTCAAATCCGGCCTTTCTGTACCTGTATATAGTATATCAGAATTACTGTCGGAGAGCAAGGACGGAATGTCGTATCCTGGGATTCCCTTCGACTCGGCTCAGGGTAAACTATGAAGGGTATTTCGATTTTTAGCTAAATTGGAGGCCCGCGATGTGCCGCTACTTAGCGGGTTTTCCGCCGGCTTTGTCTATTACCCTTATTACATCTGTAGCGTGAAATGCGGTTTCATCTGTCAACAGGCCGGTGACTGAAAGCTCGACTTGGCCGATGCTGAGGATGGCCTGAACCTGTTCGCGGCTGAATCTGGCCATCACAACTTGCTGTACTTGATCGACCTGAACGGACTCTGCTTTAATTTCATCCTCAAGAAGGACGGTGTTGGGTTCAATATCGGCGACATCGTACTCTTCCGGCAGCCAGATGTAGCATATAATCCAATTGCCTTTGCTCGCCAGATTTATAGTATGGGGTATGATTCTGGCCTCGGCAGGTAGCGGTGACTCGTACGCTCCCATATCGATTCGGCCACCCATTACGCGCGGTTTACCATCCAAATCCGTGTCATTAGGGCTGGCTATGTAATTGGGGTCGCCGGCATCAATGCACGGCGAACTGGGGAGCAGATGATAATCGCTATCAAACAAGATATTGTTCGCATCCCAGTAACCCATCTCCACAAAGCACGGATCGGTGTCGATGTTGCCTTCGCCGGGCCAGCCACCCTGGACATCGCTGTAGTTAATCGTGATCACCGAATTGTCGTTGTTCCGTATTTCATCCCCACCATCCCAGATGATACAATTGGTTACCTGAAGCTCGTTCTTTACACCCTGACTTGTATTGCAGCTCAGAGCATTTCCGTGGCGTGCCGAATTTGCAATGAATGTACAGTTTGTTATGTCCACTATGTTCCGGTTGAAGTTAGCTATCGCTCCGCCCGACCAGATCGCTGAATTCCGCACGAACATACAGTTGGTCACCCCTGGTTTGCTATACCAACGGTTGTACATCCCCCCACCAGCCTCCTCGGCTGAGTTGCCGGCAAAAACGCAATTGATGATTTCTGGAGAAGCAGTGTCGCAATAGAGCCCACCGCCGTAGTCGGCCGAGTTTGCTCTCAGCACGCAATTTGTAATCGTCGGACTACAGTACTTCCCACAGTAGATCGCACCACCATAATGTCCCGGCCCCTCCTCGGACATATTGCCATTGGTTATCGTGAATCCATCGATAACCGAGTCGCTGCCTTCCTCGCTATGAAAATAGAATCCGCGATAATGTTCCAACTCAGCCCCCCTACAATCAATCACACAGTACTCCGGTCCGTTTTCACTCGCGACGGATATAGCTTTCCCACGAAAATCCAAGTCTCTATTACCCTCTCCCGTGTATGTCCCGTCTCCAACCAAAACAATATCACCATCTACCGCACAATCGATCGCACCCTGAATCGTTTGATATCCTTGCGGCACTCTCAATGTCGTATTTACATGCAGTATCACCGCAACAATTCGGGGACTGTTCACTGCTTGTTCGTCTACAACCTGCAACTGGCAGTTGTAATCTCCATGCATTAGACCGGCAGCATCGACCTTAAGGCTTACAGCATCCACCTCGCCTGTGGATACCCCCGACACCGGTGTCGCTTGAAGCCATGTACAACTATTTTCAACCTGCCAGGCTAACTCACGCCCACCAGCATTGCGAATAGATAAAAGCTGATCATCCACACTTTCTTCAGTCTGCCATGTAAATAATTCCAGCTCTGTTTGGGATATAGCAATTGTCGGCAGGTTGGGGTCAAATTCGTAAACGCCCATATCTGCGAGGGCGATTCCATTTTCATCTCCATCCAGTGGCCGTGGGTTGCCATCAAAATCTACCGACAGAAGTCCTCCTTCGGGAGTATTCGTGCCAGCATCTATACAAGGGGAATCCAAGGTCAGGTGATAATCATTGTCAAAAGCAAAGCAAGGAACTTCATCGATGTTGCCCTCTTCCCAGTTTAGCGTACAGCCATCCTCTACGTATACGTCCGCGGAACCGCCTTCAACATCGCTGTAGCTAACAGTTATTTCCGAAAGATATTCACTGCCATCCCAGTAAAAGAACTCCAAATATATTTCCTTCCCATAGGTAGCTGTATCTCCAAAAAGAATGCAGTTGATTAGCATGGGATTGCTTTTAAAGCGGGAACAGATAGACCCTCCCTTTTCAGCTTGATTATCGTTAAAAATACAGTTGGTAATCTTCGGGCTGCTGTAGTAATTGCAATGGATTCCGCCTCCAACTTCAGATTTATTGTTGGTAATCAAACAATTAGTGATCCTCGTATTCCCCGAGGAGCACAATATGCCACCACCGTGCAATACACTTCTGTTTCCCCTGATGACACAGTTCGTAATCGAACCTTCGCTACACCCTATGCCTCCTCCATTCGATGAAACTGCCGAGTTATCAGTGATCCTACAATTGACCATTTTAAGGTTGCTCGAACGATCCCACACCCCACCGCTACCGCCAGCCAAGTTTCTCGTTATTATGCAGTTGCGAAGTATTGTACTGCTCTCCTCGTTGTCCATCGCACCACCAGCTATTCTGGCCGAGTTCGCCCTGAATGTGCAGTTGTTTAGCGTCGGGCTGCTTTTATAGTTTCTCATCCCACCACCACAGGAAGATGCACAGTTTTCACTTAAGATACAATTGGTTAACAGCACGTTACTCCTTTCGGTGAAAATCCCACCCCCGTAGCGTGCCGAGTTGCCCCTAAACGCGCAATTACTCAGTATTGGACTGCTCTCAAGATTGCACATCCCCCCGCCAAAAAATTCGGCACTGTTCCCCCTGAATGTGCAGTTGCTCAGCGTCGCGCCCCCCCGCATATTGAGTATGCCTCCCCCGAGGTACCCAAGCGGGATTGAAAAAGGATCACTGTTAGCATTGCCACCAGTAATGGTAAATCCATCCAAGACGGCTGTTTCGTCGGTTTCGCTGGCGGTCACGACATGGTAGCTATTCTCAGCTCTTGTGGGCTCGTCCAACAAGTCTGCAGGGTCATTCACGTCCACATCATTTCCAGCGAGGTCGCCGGTGAGGATGGTTTCGTAGAGTTGGATATCGCGGGCGTTGGGGTCTGGAGCGCCGAAGCCGGCGTAGCCGCCTTTGAGAGTTACGCCGTTAATGAGCTGGAATGTGGCTGTTCTCCAGTCAAAGTCAGGTATGGCCACATAACCCTCGCTGGGTTTGTAAATGCCCTGGGCTACATGAATATCATCCCCACTCGAGGCATTGTCAAGAGCGTAACCCAGGTATTGGTACGCATCGGCCCAAGATGAGCCATCGTTTGCACCCGGAGCGTCGTCATCAACGTAGATAATTTGTCCTGCGAAAGTGGGGGCTGCCGTTACCAGGACGAATACGGCTATGACCGACCGAATTTTTAGATTTGTTCTGACAATCATTTCGTTCTCCTTGAAAAATATGTTTTCCGGGTATCAATATACCAGATTTTGGTGTCGAAAGCAAGAAAATATAGGACGTGTGAGCAGGCCATTGAATTTTATTGCAAAACGCAGGATTTTTCGCACTGGTGGGCGGAGAGGTTTCTATTTTTTCTGCTTTTTGGCGAGCCAGTCCTGGAGATTTTTGGCGAGGATTTCCACGTCTCTTTTTTGCATAATGTGGTCGATGATAGCGGGGGAGACTTTCAGCTTTGTCATAGCCTTGTGCGCCCTTTGCCAAAGCCTTTCCTGCCTGGCGGGTGTGTCGGCCAAATAGAGCTCGGTTACCAGCTCACCGAGTTTGCCGAGCAGTATCGTATCGAGGTTGTCGTAATACCGTGATATTACTTCATTTTGATATTTGGAACGCTCATTTTTGGCCATAAATTCCCATTTCTTATTGTGTATGTCGTATTGCGAAAACCTCTTTTACAGGAAAGTTTGAAATAAATCAAGCTGCCGGGAATTTGAAGTTGATTTTTGCTGGCTTTTGCGAGAGAAGCGGCTATAATCTCGTGGTACGTTGTGGCTCGCGGGGTATTGCGTGCGAACCAACGGCGTGTACAGGTAGATAAAAACGTTAGTGGAACGTTGCTATGGTAAAGAGACGGCTGTTTAATTTAGTTCTTTTCTCGATAACGGTTTTGGTTTCGGGAGCGGCTTTTTCGGCTGCCGGCGAAGAAAATGGCGGGGCAGCCAAGGCCCGGCTGAACTCCCGAAGCTGGGTGGGCGAGGATTTGTACCTGAAAGGACGGGAGGTTATAAGCCATCGAGTGGGCCCAGGTGAGCATACACTGGTTTTTTACGATTCGTTTTCAATGTCAATCGGGGCCAATCAGTTTTTCAGCGACAGTGCTGTAGTATGGCTGAAACGAGAAAGAGCCGGAATTCAAAAGGTAAAGGTGTATCTGGAGGGCAATGTATCGGTTAAAAAAGGCAAAGGGGCCAAGACGGTCGCTTTGAGCGAGACGGTAATAGAACAAGAGAAGTCGATGGTGGTTCGGTTTGATGTTAGGGGTGAAGTTTTTGTGACGGCGGGAAAAAGAGAGGTCGCCGACCCCCGCGGACTTGAACTTTATGTAAAGGCGCTTGCTGCGGTCGAATCCATTGAGGATGAGCGGAAGCCGGGTGTTCCGGAGCCTAAATTGCCGGCAGAGATACTACCGCCGGAAAGACCGCCTGAAGAAGGGGCGGTTCGCGAACCGTCCGTACAAGCTGTGAAGCCGGAAGAGAAAGAGCCGCGTTTCCGGTATCCGGTCGATATAGGACCTGTTGGCGAAGCCGTGCTGAAGACAGAGTCGACTCAGACGGCAGAGGGTGAAAATATTGTAACGATAATGGGCAGGTTCAGTCTGGAGCAGAAACAGGATGAAGAAGGCGGCACGCTTGGATTGCAGGCCGATAATGCGGTTATATGGTATATCAAGGGAGCTGCCGGCCGCGGTCCGGGGGGCGAGTCAAAAGATGTGATTGGTGAAAATGTGCGGGCGATTTATTTGTCGGGGGACGTTGTGATGACTTCCGGGCGTCGGACGATTCGGGCTGAGGAGCTTTACTACGATTTCGCAGAGAAGAAGGCACTTGTGATAAATGCGGTGATGAAGAACTTCGATGTTTCCCGTGGTATTCCGATTTATGTCCGGGCGTCTGAGCTTCGGCAATTGGCGGAAAATAAGTTTGCCGCCGAGGAAATCATTATGACCAGCAGTGAATTTTATCTTCCGCAGGTTTCCCTTAACGCATCGAGTGTGATTATCACCGATACGACGGGTGTTGATGAGCGGGAAGGTAAGGTCTCCGACAGAAGTTATGATGCGCAGATGCGTGATGTTCGTTTTAAGGTGGGCAATAGGACGCTTTTCTACTGGCCGTTTTTGCGCAGCAACCTGGAAAGGCCCGATATTGCGCTCAAAAGCGCGCGAGTTGGTCATGATAACACGTGGGGAACGTCGGTTGAGACACGATGGTACCTGTCTCGTCTGCTGGGATTGCGTGAACCGGATGGGACGAAGAGCACTCTTGCTTTTGACTATTTTGACAAGCGCGGCATCGGTATCGGAGCCGAGATTGCTTATGAACGAGAGGACCATTTCGGCAGGCTTTTAGGTTATGTTATCCGCGACAGCGGCGAGGACCGGCTTGGCCGGCACCGCACGCGAAGAGACCTTGAGCCGCCGCGTGAGCTTCGCGGGCGGTTCCTCTGGCAGCACAGGCATTTTCTACCTCACAACTGGCAGCTTACCAGCGAGGTCAGTTACGCTTCTGATGAGCATTTCATAGAAGGGTATTATCGCAGTGAGTTTAATGTCGGCAAGGAGCAGGAAACACTTGTTCATTTGAAGCGCATTGAGGACAACTGGGGCCTTTCGTTTTTGGGCAAGGCGAGGATAAACGATTTTCGTGATAAGCTGGAGGAATTGCCGAGTGCGGAGTTTCACTGGACAGGGCAGTCGGTATTTGACGATAAATTGACATTGTACAGCGACAGTCAGGTCAGCCGATTCCGTCAGCGTTTGGGTTCGGACAGCACATCGTCGTTGTCGGAGAATTTCTTTACGTTTATGTCGGAGCGTGCCGAGCTCGATATGCCGATGATGTGGGACTTCGCAAAGGTTGTGCCATTCGTGGCCGGAACGGTCGCCTATGAGGACGGCAGGGGGTTCTATAGTGATATCGATTCGCGAGCAGCGGGGAGAGAAGATACTGTCTGGATTGGTGAAGTAGGCGCTCGAGTTTTCCCTCGTCCGCTGTGGAAGGTTTATCCTGGTGTCGAATCTCGACTCTGGGACTTGAAGGGCCTGCGTCATGTTATAGAACCTCGCGTGACGGCTGTGGGATATACTGAGAGCGATTCGGTCGCTGAACAGCGTGACATTTTGAGCGTAGGTATATCTCAGCGGCTGCAAACGAAGCGTGGGCCAGCAGATAATCAGCGGACCACCGATTGGATGCGGCTGGATATGGACGTTACGTGGGTGAATAATTCGGATGACGCGTCTGCGGGAGCAGACAGGTTCATCTGGAACAAGCCGTTTGTTCCGCTGGTGGACAGGTCCGGCACAGTGTTGTACCCACTGGATAGACTTGATAGAAATGATAGGCGCAGCGGCGGTATATTCGGGCCGAGGCGCAATTACTTCAGCGCCGATTATATCTGGCGAGTGAGCGATACGACTGCGATATTGAGCGATATGAATTTTGATATGCAAAGCGGCGTTGTTCAGCAATTAAATGTTGGTTTTTCGCGTCTTCGTTGGCCTAATTTGAGTTATTATATAGGCAGCAGATACTTGAAGCGGATTGATAATCACCATGGCGAGGAGGGGTCGAATGCGTTTATTTTTGCGGCCAGCTATGTGCTTGACCCGCGATATACGGTCATCTTTTCGCAGGAGTATGATTTTGACTACGGTGCGAATGTACGAAGCGATATAACACTTGTAAGGCGTTATCACCGTTTGTATTGGGGTCTTACGTTCAGGGTGGATGAGTCGATGGACCAAAGTTCAGTAGTATTTAGTATATGGCCTGAGGGAGTGCCGGAGATGGGGATTGGGCATAGCCAATATACGGGCATGGGGGGTCCAATGCGTTATTAGGTGTGATGTGTCAATACCTTCCACTCTGCTCAGGGTAAACTGTGAAGTGTGTTTTGAACGAGTCAGACAAAACAATTTAAGGAGTGTACTATGCCGTTGGTTAATACGAAAAAGATGTTCGAGATGGCTTACAAGAATGGTTATGCTGTCGGTGCGTTCAATGTAAACAATATGGAAATCACGCAGGGTATTATAGAAGCAGTAGCTGAAGAAAAGGCTCCTCTTATCCTGCAAGTGTCCAGGGGGGGACGTAAGTATGCGAGCCTTAGCTATTTGAAGGCCATCATTGATGTGGTGGTTGAGGAAAACCCAGACATCCCAATTGCAATAAACCTGGACCACGGTGACACCCTTGAGACGTGTAAACAATTCGTGGATGCGGGCTTTACTTCGGTGATGATAGATGCTTCGAAACAGCCGTTCGAGGAAAACATCAAAGTCACGAAACAGGTGGTTGAGTATGCGCACCCCCGGGACGTTGTTGTTGAGGCTGAGCTGGGTCAGTTAGGGGGAATCGAAGAGGATGTTGTTGGAGTAGGAGTAGACGATGTGAGCAAGCACGTGGCGGACCCCGAGCAGGTACAGGAATTCGTTGAAAAGCGGCTGCGACTCGTTAGCTATTGCCTGCGGGACAAGCCATGGCGCCTACAAGTTCAAAACGGAGCCAACGATTGCATTCGACGTGATAGAAGAGGTTCAGAAAAGGCTGCCTGGTTTTCCCCTGGTAATGCATGGTTCAAGCAGCGTCCTGAGAGAATTCGTGGACCTCATCAACAAATACGGGGGCCAGATGCCGAATGCAATGGGCGTTCCGGAGGAGATGGTCAGCAAGGCGTCAAAACTGGGCATGTGCAAGGTCAATATCGATACGGACCTTCGGCTGGCCCTGACGGCTAAAATCAGGCAGGTTTTTGCCGAAACACCTGCTGAGTTTGACCCGCGTAAGTACCTTGGGCCTGGTAGAGATGCCATTAAGGCAATGGTCAAGCACAAGCTGCACGTTGTAGGTTGTGCCGGGAAAGCATCTGAGTGTATGTGAAATTAACAGGAAAAGAATTAACCACGGAGAGCGCTGCCCGCCTGGGCGGGGTAACGCTCGCGCAGAGAGAACAATAATCGATATGTTCTGCGAGCTCGCGCGACTGAGGGGTGAAGGGAGATTAGAAATTTGCGTGCTAAAAATATGTATTTGATTGGCTTATGCTGGTTGGCGGTGTTTTTTTCGTGCGCGTTTTCTGTTCGGCCGGCCCCTGTTGAAGCTCTAAAAGCCGAATCAACGCCGTTAGAAGTTGTGGTCGAAGATGCTTCGGCCACGCTTGGTGGCTGGGACCCCGGACACAGTGAAAACCCTTTGGGGAACTACTTATTTCTAACGGGGTCGGCAGAATCCAATGTTGTTGAAGTTCCACAATCGGGGTCAACGGAATCCGGCATTGTCGATACGGCTTGTGAGCTGATTTACCAGGGCAAGTTCGACGTTGCCGAGGAGGTGATAGTGGAACGTTCCCGGCTTGGCCGGTTGGCCAAGATTATCGAGGAATACGGGGACATAAATCAGCGGCGTCAGTCGGTCCGTGAAGCCGCATACAAAGAGCAGATAGCTGAGCTGGAGAAGTTTCAGGCGGAGACGGACAGAGACACAAACGATGTTAATGATGTTCCGAAGGTGCTCGGATTTATCGCCAAGGCACGCGGGTTTGCGGATGAGGCACAGAGAGAACAACTTTTTTCCAAGTCGTTTGTAAAGCAGGCTTTTGAAAGGGCGAAAGTCGCGGCTGATGAATTCGAGTCACAGGGCAAATGGCTTGATTCATACACGAACTGCTACTCCTTGCTGCAGGCAATCGAGCCAAACAATGAGTTGTATTCGGACCATGCCGATGAGCTTTTGGACAAGGCCACTATTGTGGCGTCTTTTCAAGACAGCCCGTGTGAGAGCCGCTCGGAGCGTTATGCCGGCGTGAAGAAAGAGATGTTTGTTCGTGCGATTGATGCCCTGAAACGTTATTACGTCAACATTATGGATTATCGGCAAATGACGACGAAAGCTATCAAGCGATGCCGGCTGCTTGGAGAGGTGGTGACGTTATCATTTTCTGACATAGAGAGCAGCTTGCGTACGGTCCCCCGGGACGGTCCTTCCGAGGAGCCGTTTTTTCGGCCCGGCAGTGACGAGCTTTCGGGCTGGTCGGCGGGTCTGGCGGCGATTTTAGATGAAGTTAAGCAGTCGCCGACGGGTGTGGATAAAAATAAGTTTATAGATGTTTTTGATAAGGTCCTGGCATTGAACACGGTAACTGCTCAATTGCCGCGTCGGGTATTGATTGCCCAGTTCGCAGAAGCCGCCTTGTCCGCACTTGACCGTTATACGGTAATGGTTTGGCCGAGGCAGGTGTCGGATTTTGAAAAGCTGATGACCAACCAATTTACTGGTATCGGGATAGAGATTACGAAGCGAAAGGGGCTATTGACGGTAGGTAGTCTTCTGCCCGATACGCCGGCGTATAACTCCGGTCTCGATGCGGGTGACGTGATAGAGGTTGTGGACGGGATTGAAACGAAAGATATGTCTCTGGGCTGTGCGATTCGGACGATTACGGGTCCTGCCGGCACCAGGGTGACATTGACGATAAGAAGGTCCGGCGAAGAAAAAACAAGGGACATAATCATAACCAGGGCCAGGATAATTGTTCCGACAATCCGCGGCTGGCAGAGGACCCCGGCGGGCAAATGGCTGTATATGATTGATGAGGAGGACAAGATCGGTTATGTGCGGATTACGAGCTTTTCAGGGGAGACCGCCTCGGCATTGGAAAAAGTGCTGACTGAGCTTGAGGCGGAAGGGCTGAAGGGACTGATTTTGGATTTGCGATTCAATACCGGTGGGCTTTTAGAATCGGCAGTTGCGGTAACGGACAAGTTCATCGAAGAAGGATTGATAGTGAGCACTCGTCCTCGCGGTCTGTGGACTTATATATCTGCGCACAAGAAACAAGCACATCTCGGTTACCCTCTCGTTGTGCTGATAAATTCCTACTCGGCGAGCGCTTCGGAGATAGTGGCGGGCGCATTGGCGGACGAGCAACATAAGCGTGCGATCCTGGTCGGCGAAAGGACGCACGGCAAGGGCAGCGTGCAGGGGATAACAGACCATCCGGGAGGAGGTGCGAAGCTGAAATATACGATGGCGTATTATCATTTACCTTCTGGCCAGAGAGTTGAAAGCCAGGATGCGATGAAAAAAGAAGGCAGACAGGATTGGGGCGTTGGGCCGGATATTAAAGTCAAATTGAGAAACGATGAAATTAGAAAAATGAGCGAGGTGCAGCGGGACAATGACGTGCTGTTTCAGGCGAACCACAGCACAAGCAGTGCAGCGCTGAAAAAGCATGTGCTTGAAGAGACCCTTGCGGCAGACCCGCAGTTGGCGGTTGGCGTGTTGGTTATTCGGAGCAAATTGATTCAAACCGACTCCGGTGTTTCGGGTGCAAATAAGTCTTGAGGTTTCGTTAGGTGAGTGTGTGGAATTGACAAACACGGAAGATATTGGAAGAGATTCTTCGTCGCGTTCAGAACATCGGGGCCGATCCTCCGGCTGCGCTCAGGACAAGTTTGAGCGGCAAAGACAGGAGAAGCTGAGACGGATTAGGGAATTAGGCGTCGAGCCTTACGGGGGTAGGTACGATGGGGCTGAGTTGGCTGAGGACATCAAGGGCAGGCGCTGTTTGCGTGATGCTGAGAAGGGTGGTATTGTCGATGGGGAGCCTGGCCGGGCCAAATGTGCCGGCAGGATTGTGCTGCTGAGGGACATTGGAAAGCTGATTTTTATTACCCTGCGGGACTGGAGCGGGACTATCCAAGTTGGTTTGAGCAAGAAACTTCTGGGTCCCGGCGTGTCCGGATGGCCGCTTGCCAAATTGCTTGAGCTTGGAGATGTAATCGGTGCGTCCGGTCAATTGGGTAAGACCAAGACCGGCGAGATTACTATATGGGTCGAAACAATAACTTTATTGAGCAAGTCGCTTTTACCTCCACCGGAGAAATTTCACGGATTGAGCGATGTTGACCTGCGGTACAGGCAAAGATATGTGGATTTGTGGGCGAATCCGGAAGTGATGGAGCGGTTCAAGAAACGCGGCGCTATCGTGGCTGCGATTCGTGAATTTCTGCAAGCTCGCGGTTTCCAAGAGGTTGAAACGCCAATGATGCAACGAAAAGCCGGTGGGGCGGCAGCCAAGCCATTTGTGACGCACGCAAATAGTCTGGATTTGGATTTGTTTTTGCGAATTGCTCCGGAGCTGTTTCTGAAAAGACTGCTTGTGGGGGGTATGGAGAAGGTCTTTGAGATAAACCGCAATTTCCGCAACGAAGGCTTGAGCAGGCAGCACAACCCGGAGTTTACAATGCTGGAATTGTATCAGGCCTACGCCGATTACAACGTGATGATGGATTTGACAGAGGAGATGATTTGTTCGTTAGTGGAAGAATACTGCTTGGGCAGGCCCCGTAGGAGACCCCGTGAAGGAAAGGGACAAACTCCCCCAGGCAGAGAGAGTCTCCTACGGGGCAAGCAGGTCCAATTCGGTGACGTGACAATCGATTATGGTCGGCCCTGGCGTCGGGCGCGGTATTCGGAGCTTCTAAAAGAATACAGCGGCTGCGATATTGGTGATATCCCGGCTATCCGGGCAAGGGCAAGAGAGCTTGACCTGGATGAAGCAGGTATGGACGATGCGGTGGTCATCAATGAAGTATTCGAGGCGACGGTCGAGGACAACCTGGTTAATCCGACTTTTGTGTTTGATTATCCGGCGGCCCTTTGTCCCTTGACCAGGCGCAAGAGAGACGACCCGAAATACGCTGAGCGTTTTGAGCTGTATATAGCGGGGATGGAGCTGGCCAATGCGTATACGGAGCTAAATGATCCGGCGGTCCAGGAGGAGAATTTCCAAATCCAGCTTCGCGGGCAGGAGGAATCGATGGCGACGATGGACGAAGATTTTATAACGGCGTTGAAATACGGTATGCCGCCGGCGGGGGGGCTGGGTGTCGGAATTGACAGGTTGGTAATGGTCTTGACCGGTGCTACAAGTATTCGTGACGTGGTGCTGTTTCCACTTCTGAGACCTGCGAGGGATTAACCGCAGAGAAAATAGAGCCCACGTAAAACGTGGGATTAAATACTAACGCCTAAATACTAACGACTATTGCAATGTTGAAATTATTTTTGTGTCTGCGATACCTTCGTAAGAAAAAGATTGTATTCTTGAGTATTGCGGCGGTTGCGCTGGCTGTTTCGCTGTTGATAGTTGTTGCCAGCCTGTTCAACGGTTTTATCAATGCGTTGAAGAAGGCGTCTGTGGAGACGATAGGTGATGTTGTTCTTGTGGCGCCGATTAGATTTTCACAATACCCGCTTTTTATCGAGCGTCTTGAGCAAACAGGTGCGGTGCAGGCGGCGACAGCGACACTGTCGGCTCAAGGTCTGTTGCATCTGGGCAGAGGTGATGTGCGTGCGGTGGACATCTGGGGGATTGAGGCGGGACGACGAGCGAGGGTGACAGATTTTAAGCAGTCTCTAATCAAACAAAACAAATCGAGTCGCGAGCCATCCTTCGAGGTCCCCGGCTTTCCGGACAGTGTCGGAGGCTTTGTCGGCGTTGGTGTGGTGACGGAGCCGGACGAAAAGACAGATGAGTATGACCTTGGCGCGATTGAAGAGATGGTCGGACGTCAGGTCGTTCTTACTACAGGGTCGGTGTCAAGAGCGCAGGAAAACGGGGGCAAACAAGCGGAGCTGAGGAGAAAAGTCATAAAATTTGCGATTGCAGATATTGTTTTCACGGGAGTGTATGAATTTGATAAGAGTGTTGTGTGTCTTCCCATCGAAGAGCTGCAAAAAAGGTTATACCCGGATGAAGACGGCCCAATTGCCAACCAGGTCCAGATTAAACTTGCCGGTGATGTCGAGACCGATTCTGCGCTGGCGCAGATTCATGGTGTATGGTACGATTTCGCCGACAAGCAGCTTGATTGGAGCCCCTACCTTATAGATGAGACCACTATCACCACGGCCGAAGAGATGCAAAGCCAGTACGTTACTGAGCTGCGAAAGCAAATGCGGATTTTGTTATTTATATTTGGTGTTGTAAATTGCAGTGTGGTTCTGCTGATAATCTGCATATTTTATATGATAGTGAAACTGAAGCAGAAGGACATCGCAATAATCAAAAGCTGTGGAGCGTCAAGCAGCTCGGCGGCCTGCGTTTTTGTCGGTTTCGGCGCCTGTGTCGGGATAATCGGTTCAGGGCTTGGAACCGCGCTGGGATATGTTGTTACAAAGAATATAAATACGATTGAGGAATGGGTCAGGATAATCTTCGGATTGAAGCTCTGGAAGAGCAGTGTTTATATGTTTAGCAGGATACCGAATGAGATAAGCTGGGGCTCAGCTCTTCCTATCGTATTGTTGGCGGTTGCTGCTGCGGCCCTCGGCGCGTTGATACCGGCGATTGTCGCGGCGAGAACAAGGCCGGTTGAGATTTTGCGATATGAATAAATGGATGTTGGATAGGGCATAGATTCCTGCTCCTTCGACACTTCGACAAAGCTCAGTACAGGCTTTGCTCAGGACAGGTTGCGCAGGAATGACAACAATATACTAATTGAAAAATGTACAAGATTGTTCTTGCAGTCAGATATCTGGTAAGACGCCCAATAACGTATTTTGCGGTGTTGGCGGTGGCACTCTGCGTCTTTATTGTGGTTGTGGTGATGACCGTAATGACTGGGCTGGTGACGGAGTTTAAGCAGAAGAATCACAAGTTTGTGGGTGACTGTGTTGTCGGCACGGAATCGCTGGTGGGCTTTGCATACTATGAAGATTTTATGAAGGAGCTTCTCGCCGAAGATGTTATCGAAGGCGTGTCGGCAGTGATAAAAAGCTATGCGCTGGTAAGTCCAGTTGGGACGGAACGAAATATCGGCGTTGAGATAATGGGTATTGACCCTGTCGACCAAACAAAAGTAACCGGCTTTGGCGAGACACTGTACCACCATGAGGGAGATGTTTCGAGGGCGTTTGAACCGGTCTATGAACCAAACCTGGGCGGTTGTGTTATAGGGATTGACCTTGTGCTGTCACGTGATTCGAAAGGGCGATATAGTTATGATTCCGGCCCTGCCGGTATAGGTCTTGCGATAAGCTGTTTCCCGTTGACTGCCAAAGGCGCTCTGGCTAAGGCGGGAGCAGGGCTGGTTAATACAAAAACTTTCTATTATAGCGATAATTCGCACAGTGGACTGGCGAGGGTGGACAGCTCAATGATTTATTTGCCTTTTGAAGAAGCTCAACTATTGTGTGGAATGGGCGGGTCCGTCAAGAGAGCAAGCGCTATCCATATAAAGTTCAAGCCGGATGTGAAACTCAAGGCCGGTTGTGAAAGAGTCGCTTCGCTGCTCTCGAGCTACAAGCAGAAAAAGGCAGGCGAGGCGCAAGCAGTGTTGTTAGAGAAGGTGAGCGTGCAAAGCTGGAAAGAATACCGTCGTACATTCATCGCGGCAATGGAAAAAGAACAGACGATGATGACCGCGATGTTTGCTCTCGTGGGAATTACGACTGTTTTCATAGTCTTTGTTGTTTTTTATATGATTATCAGCCATAAGAGCAAAGACATCGGTATATTGAAAAGCATCGGCGCCTCGAATGCGAATATTATCCAATTATTTCTGTTTTTTGCTTTTTTAGTGGGTCTTTTGGGTTCCGCAATAGGTGTGTTGGGGGGCTGGCGGTTTCTGGTGCATATAAATGGGATAGAAGACTGGTTTTTTGAGCATTTTAAGTTTCAGTTGTGGGACAGGACAATATACGCTATCGGCGATATCCCGAACGCAGTTGATTTGAAGGTCCTGGTAATAATAATCCTTTCGGCAATAGGTGCGAGTTTGGCCGGCGCGCTGTTGCCAAGCTGGCAGGCGGCTAAGCGGGAGCCGGTGGAGATATTGCAGGTGAGCCAGTTATAATTGATTATTGATTGTTGATTATTGACTCTTGATTATTGATTATTGATTATTGTTAAACGCTCTGTCATTGCGAGCAGGTCTTGCAACGATAGCATTATTGATCAGTGAGCATATGAATAAAGACGAATTTATATTAAAAGCTGAGGCGATTTATAAATCCTATCTGATGGGCGTGACCGAGGTCAAAGTGCTCGAAGGGGTAGATTTTTCGGTCGATAAGGGTGAGTTTGTTGCGATAGTCGGTGCTTCGGGCAGCGGTAAAAGTACACTTCTGCATATATTAGGTGCGCTGGATAAGCCGGATAAAGGTGTTGTGGCGTTTGCGGGACGCGATTTGAGCCGGTATAGCGGCGGCGAATTGAATAGATTCCGCAACAAAATGGTTGGATTTGTTTTTCAGTTTTATCATTTATTGGACGAATTGAGTGTATTGGAAAACGTTTATCTGCCTACGATGGTTTCCAGGGGAGTGTTCGGGTGGTTAGAGTGTCGCGGACGGGCCAGGCGACGGGCCAGAGAATTGCTCGAACAGCTTGGTTTGGCCGAAAGGGCCAATCATAAACCGTATCAGTTGTCGGGCGGAGAGAGGCAGCGGGTCGCCATCGGCAGGGCGTTGATGAATGAACCGAACATTCTTTTGGCGGATGAGCCGACAGGAAATCTTGACTCTGCGACAGGAAATGGTATTTTAGAGGTCTTTGAGAAATTGAATCGGGCCGGCCAGACGATTGTGATGGTGAGCCACAACGAACGAGTTGCCCAGCGTGCTGGACGGATAGTAATATTGGCTGACGGTAAAATCCGTCGTGCGTGAAATCCTTCGCCCCGGTTCAGGGTGAACTTCTGACAAGGGGTGTTTCGGAAAGATAAATTCGGCAGACAGAACACGAGATGTGAGATTATGGGACTAAAAGTTTGGCTTGATAACAAACTTGTAGACGAGGCGGATGCCAGGATATCTGTTTTCGACCACGGTCTTCTTTACGGCGACGGCGTTTTTGAGGGTATTCGTGTCTACAACCGCAGGATATTTGAACTGGAGGTTCATATAAAGAGGCTTTTTGAATCGGCGAAGGCGATCCGCCTTGTGATGCCGATGACTAAAGACAAACTTATCGGTGCAGTTGAAAAGACCACCGCAGCTAACGGTATTATTGACGGTTATATCCGGTTGTTGGTAACGCGCGGGGTGGGGACTTTGGGGCTGAATCCTCTCATCTGTGAGAATGGCAGATTGATTATCATAGCGGACAACATTCAGCTTTATCCGGAGGAGCTTTATGAGAAAGGGATGAAGGTGGTCAGTGCAACGACTGTCCGCAATCATCCGCTGGCGATTCCGCCTCAAGTCAAGAGCTTGAATTATCTCAATAGCATTCTGGCCAAGATTGAAGCACTGGACAGCGACGTGCCCGAAGCAGTTCTGTATAACCACGAAGGATATGTTGCCGAAGCGACGGCCGACAATGTTTTTATTGTGAAAGACGGTGTGGTTTATACACCACCGGTTGAAGCTGGTGCGCTGGAAGGGATAACGCGAGGTATAGTTTTCAGACTGGCGAAGGAAGAAAAGCTCGAGGTGGTTGAAAAAAATCTTACGAGATTTGATTTATATGTTTGCGATGAATTTTTCCTCACCGGAACGGCTGCCGAGGTGATTGGTATCGTCGAGATTGACGGTAGAATTATCGGAGACGGCAGGCCCGGGCCTATTACGCATCTTCTGAGGAAAAAGTTCTTCCAATACGCCCACGGAAAGAAGTCGTGAGTGTCGAGTTTTTAGTAGTAACTCAACGCTCAAAGTCCAAAGTTCAAAACTGATATGCAGTTACCATCACATAGCAATCCTTCGCTGCCTTCGAGGACAGGCACAACCGGTGGTCTGCCGCAGAGTACGGTCCCTTCTTTCAGGCTCATCGATGGCGAATTGGGCCAGGTACAAAGATTGATTGAAGAGCAATTTGCCGAGGCCCGTGAGCCTGTTAGCCGGCTACTGGGATGTGCAAATATCCGCGGCGGCAAGCTGATTCGGCCTGGACTTGTTTTATTGTCGTATCGTGCAGTGCGTGACGGGTCGTTTGGGAAAGGAACGACCGCGAATGGAGCTGTCCCTGTGACTGGGCCGGAAGGCGTCCCCGAGCGGACTTACGGAGAGGGTGCAGAGAAGAGCCCCAAATTGAGGAAGTCTGCGACCTCCGGGGGCCCGGCGACGAGTGAAAATATACGCAATACGCAATACGATGCTATCCGTGTTGCAGCGATTGTTGAGCTAATTCACAATGCCACGCTGTTGCACGATGATGTTATGGACGGAGGACAAAAGAGAAGAGGGCAGCCTACGGTAAATAGTCTTTGGGGTGACGAGACCGCCGTGCTGTTGGGGGATTTCTTATTAGGCAAGGCCTTCAGGATATGCGCCGATTTGGACCCGGAAATCACTAATATAATTGCCGGTACGGCAGTTCGAGTCTGCGAAGGTGAATTGAGACAGGTAACCGAGAGGCGGAATTGGCAGTTGAGCGAACCAGAATATATCGCGATAATCACCGAAAAAAGTGCGGCTCTTTTTAGCAGCTGCTGCCTGCTTGGCGGGCTTTTGGCGGGCGGAAGGGAGACGCAGACGCAGTCGCTGGCCTGTTTCGGTCTAAATGCCGGCATTGCGTTTCAAATTACCGATGATTTACTGGATATAATCGGCGACGAAAGCAAAACGGGCAAAACGCTCGGCAGCGATATTGATAAAAACAAGCTGACTTTAGCCGTGATACATTTGCTAAGAGCATCGGACGAGAGAGAAAAAAGCGCAGTGATAAATTCGTATCTGGAACGTGTGCCGAGGCGCGAGAAGGAGAGCCTTGCCGAGATGTTAGGGCGTTTCGGCAGTTTGGAATATACGCGCATGCGGACACAGGAATTTGTTGCAAAAGCTCTGGGTGCATTGACCGAGTTGAAAGAAGGCAGGGCCAAAGATGCGCTGATTGAGACAGCTACATTTATCGGGCAGCGAGCGAGTTAGAACCATTTTGTTCGATACGCTGCCATAATAAACAAATAGAGAAGGCCGGTTTTTCGTAACCGGTCTTCTCTGTTGGCATAGAAACTAAGTGGTTTTAGAAGTTGTACTTTAGACTCAAGCTGATCCAGGTTTCATCATCATCATTGACCGAATCTTCCATCGATGCCTGGTAATAAAGTCCGGGACAGAAGGCAAGATCGTTGCCGAGGTCAAACTCTGTTGAGACACCAAAGAGAAGGTGTGAGAAGTCGTGGTCTACAGCTCCATTTGCAGCATAAGCGCCACCAACGCCGTCGTTGTAAACAAGTTCTGCGGAGAGATGTAGAACTTGCTCGGGCATTTCCGGAGTCAGTTCGGGAACGGTCAGGTCATAGCCGAGTCCGAAGATTTGTATCCAGCCGCCATTTTCGTTAAGGGTGGACCCACCTTCGGATGGCCACATACAGACAACAGTGTAGCTGGGAACGATGCCTGCAGGGCAGAGCTTTGGCCAGGAAAGAGATGCAAAGAATTCCTGCATATCAGCAGCCTGCCCACCTGCGGCACCAGCTTTTGGTTCGTCGGGGTATGTATAATATGTCCAGCCAATCCCGTAGTTGGTTGCATAAACTTCGTCTTCATAGATATCGTTGTTGTAATATAAGGTGAAGTCTATTTCCTCGGAGTTTTCGAAACCACTTCCATTGGCCCTTGACCATAGAACCTTTAGTCCAAGCCCGGTTCCGTAGAGGTCGACGTCGATACTCGGCTGAATCGCGCTGTGGTTATCTTCATAGACATCGATACCTCGCCAGATGTACCTACTCAAGTAGGTCACGTCAAAGGTTGCACTTAGCTCACCTTCCTTGGCCTGGGCCAGAGAGCCTACACTCAACAAGATTACAACAGTTAGTAAAATTGCTTTTTTCTTCATACTTATCTCCTTAAAAGACCATTACTACAACTTGCTATGTTATACGAAAATTTCTGTCTGGTACAAGGTTAAATGACCTACCAGCAACATAAGAAGTTTATCGGCTGGAAGCTGCAAATCAAATAAAAAAGAGGTTTTTCTGGATTCTTTTTGCAGGGAGTGTTTTGGGCAAAACAGGTCGAAGAGTGGGCATAGAAGCCTCTTGAAATAAATTTCGACAGTTTTGCGTATCTTGCATATAATATGGTCGATGTGTGATGAGAAGGGCAAAAGAAGTCTGTTTAGCCGGTCTGAAGAGGCAAATATCGCATCAGCGGCGCCTCTGGCGGTTCGGATGAGACCGAGAAAGCTCGAAGAGTTTCTCGGGCAGAGGCACTTCCTTGGCCCTGACAGGCTGCTGACAAGGATGCTGGAGGCCGACAGGCTCAGCAGTCTGATATTTTACGGGCCGCCGGGTGTGGGCAAGACCTCCTTAGCGACAGTGATTGCGAATTACACGAAGGCCAGGTTCTATTATCTCAGTGCCCCGGCGGCCAGCGTGAAAGACATTCGCCAGATAATTGCAGGCGCCCGAGACAGGCTGGCGGCCAGCGGCAGGCGAACCGTCCTTTTTATCAATGAAATCCACCGTTTCAACCGCGCTCAGCAGGATGTTTTGCTGGATGATGTCGAATCCGGGATTTTAATCCTGATAGGCGCAACTACGGAAAATCCGTTTTTCTCGGTCAATTCGCCGTTGATTTCCCGCAGTACCGTGTTTCATTTTGAGCCGCTCAGCGAAGAGGACATTTTAGAGCTGCTGAAGACTGCTATTGCCGATGCCGAACGAGGACTGGGTAAATTTGACGTCAAGGCGGATGAGAAGGCGCTGAAATTTCTGGCTGTTATGAGCGCCGGTGATGCTCGCAGGGCACTGACAGCTTTAGAGGTGGGTGTGTTGTCGACAGCTGTGCGGCAGGTTGAGAAAAGGATTAAATTTAATCTGAAAGTTGCGGAAGAGTCGATACAACAAAAGGCAATTGACTATGACGGTACAGGCGACACACACTACGATTTGGCAAGCGCTTTTCAGAAGAGTATGCGGGGCAGCGACCCTGATGCGACGGTTTACTGGCTTGCCCGGATGATAGCAGGGGGGGAGGATACGCGTTTTATCGCCCGGCGGATTGCGGTTTGTGCGGCAGAAGACGTTGGAAACGCCGACCCAATGGCGACGGTTTTGGCAGCGGCCGCGGTTCAGATATCGGAGTTTGTCGGTCTGCCGGAAGCACAATTGGCCCTGGCACAGGCGGCCATATACGTTGCCTGTGCGCCGAAATCAAACGCGGCGGCATCAGCGGTTTGGAAAGCTGTGGCCGACGTGAAACGTGAGCCGGTTAAACCGGTGCCAAAACATCTAAAGGACAGTCATTACCCGGCTGCGAAAAAGATGGGTTTTGGAACCGATTACAGGTATCCCCATAGTTTTAAGGATGGTTTTGTGGTGCAGGAGTACCTGCCAGGGACATTGAAGGATAAATATTACGTGCCCAAAGAAATTGGAGATGAAAAAAATATTAAGCGTTATTTACAAAAGCTGCAGAGCTTGATACAAGATAGCAAGGGGCGCCCGGAATAGTACTGAAAAGAAGGACAACTAAATGGACAAGAAACAGTTGCGTGTGAGGTTGCAGAAGTGCCTGCTTGAGATGAGGGTTGATGAGAGGAGCGAAAAAAGCCAAAAAGCATGCCGGAACCTGGTTTCGACGTCGCAATTTCAAGGAGCCTCAACGGTCATGATATATTTATCACTGCCGCATGAGGTGGATACTTCCGAGGTAATACTTTATGCCTGGCAGCACGGCAAGACAGTGGTGGTGCCGAAGATTTCGTGGCATCAAAGGCGTATGATACCGGTACAGATAAACTCTCTGGAGACCGGCTTTTCGACCGAAGTTGCAGACCTTCGAAATCCAATAACCGGGATACCGATGCCGATGGAGGAGATTGATTTAGTCGTTGCGCCGGCGTTAGGATTCGACAGGAATGGCAATCGCCTTGGGCGGGGCGGCGCCTTTTACGACAGGTTTTTCGCTAACGAGCAGCTTAACGCACCAAGATGCGGCTTTGCTTTCGCAGAGCAGGTGGTTGACTCGATACCGGTCATAGAGCTTGATGAGCCGGTAGATTTTTTAGTTACGGATAAGGAAATATTATATTTTAATTCCGATAAACGACATCGGGAACAGGGAGAATAAGATGGCTCGTTATCCTTCCAAATTACACGGGTGGCAAAGAGGCCACACCCTAAAATGGTTATATGGTATTTCAGCTTTGTTTATTGTCGCCGGGGTGATTAGTTTTATTTATGGTCGTCCTTTCGGCAAAAACGAAGAAGAAGCTCCTGTAGATTTGGCCAACATCAATATTGAGAATAAAAAAGAGCCTTCAACGGTTGTGGTACGGGATACAGCACCAAAACATATTGTAGAGCCGAATTTGTCAATAATCATACCTCAGGCCACATCCGAACCCAGCCCCGATGTGGCTGAGCTTATTGACGAAGCCATGGCGCTGGTGAATGGGAAACCGGCGAGAATAATAGAAGCTCGTGACAGACTTAATGAGACATTGTTAATGCCGATGAATAATGTTCAGCGAACTGTTATTAAGCAAAAGCTTTCTGAGCTTGCCGATAAATGGCTGTTTAGCAGGACCGTTTTTCCGAAGGACAGGTTTTGCAGCAATTATCAAGTTACATCGGGTGATAAGCTTATGGCAATCGGCAGTGAGCATAAAGTTCCGTGGGAGATTCTTCAGGAGGTCAATAAAATCGGCCGTCCCGAACTGGTGAAGGCAGGAACGATGATAAAAGTCATCCACGGCCCGTTCCATGTCAGGATATATCGTTCAACTTTCACGATGGATTTGTATCTTCAGCACACCTTCGTTCGGAGTTTTCGTGTGGGTCTTGGCCAGGAAGGCAGGGAAACGCCGACTGGGCTGTGGCGTGTTAAGGAGGGCGGTAAGATGATAAAGCCGCCCTGGGCTGACCCTGATACGGGTAAACTTCTGCACTATGGGGACCCGGGCTACGCTTTAGGCTCGAGGTGGATAGCACTTGAAGGTATCAAGGGAGAAGCTAAAGACAGGAGCGGCTTTGGCATTCACGGCACGAAGGAGCCGGAAACCATCGGCACCAGAAGTTCAAGAGGGTGTATCCGCCTGCACAATGGTGATGTGATACTGGTGTATAACTTATTAGTGCCGGGATATTCGCAAGTGGAAGTAGTAGAGTAAGAGCCCATTTTTCGGCATGGTTCAAATAAGTCAGATTCCGGGTAGCATTGAATTGTGGCTCCATAGCGTGTGGCAGCCTCAAATCCGAAGGATTTGGGGATGGTCGCACCGCTTTTGGAGCTTTGCCATCCCCAAGCTGCGCTTGAGGCTGCCACCCAGGATTGAACCGAGCCCATTTTTCGATTTTTTGCGGTCCGGTGCAGGTTGATTTTGGAATCGGCAAAATGTGAGTTGTAGAAGACAACGGAGTGTTTTTTGGCTGTATCGGTGAACCAAAGGATGGTTTCAAGTGGCGGGAGCCCATTAGAAGTAAAGCGTCTCGTGTGTCTGCCCGGCTATCAACAAGGACTTCTAAGAAGGCGAAGCGGGAGCGTGACATTTTGGGCGTGGACGGTTTCCATAGCCGTGCACCTTATGGTGCTGGCGGCTTTTGGGTTTATTAAATTCTCCCCCTACCGGCGACAAGCAGGGGCCGAAACTCAACTCCGAGATGCTCCCATTCCAACGGCTCCAGTAAGCCGGATAAAAAAGCTCATTGAAGCAGCGCCGATAATCCCCAAGCCAAAGATAAAAGAGCCAACCAGAGTGGAATTTGCAGGCAGGATGAATGCGTCTGCGCAAAAACCGGCGGCGGGGCGAATTTTTGAGGCTTCAAAGCCGGGCGACCAGTCTTTGGGGGATTTGGCAAAACCTTCCGTCCGGCAAAGTGTTTGTGTTTTGCCGGACAGCGAGCTTTTGCGGCCCAGGATTGAATTTTTCGGCAGTTTCACCGACCAGCGTAAAGTCTGCTTCCTTGTAGATTGTTCGGGAAGTATGCAGGGAGTATTTGGCCGGGTCCGTAGAAACCTTAAGAAATCTATCGGGAGTCTGCAGGCGGACCAGTATTTTTACATTATCTTTTTCGGCGGGGACAAACTGTTCGAATCCGGCAGTGGACGATTGCTTCGAGCGGGAGAAAAGGCGAAGTCGGCTGCGTATGGTTTCATCGATTCTATCCGGCCGGCCGGGCGAACTAACGCTCCGGCGGCGCTGGAGCGGGCGGTTCAAATTCGTGACGGGCGGGGTGTTAGCCCTTCGGTTATTTATTTTCTAACAGACAGCTTCGAGTTGACAATTGAAGATACGCAGATATTTTCGCAGAGAGTAGCGGGCCTTCTGAAGCGATTTGCGCCGAGCACAAGAATCAATACGATAGGTTTTTGGCCTCAGAGCGATGACCGTGAAATGCTGGAGGTGATAGCAAGACAAAGCGGCGGCGAATTTGTCCTTATCAGTGATTGTGATGAGAAATCAAAAATAGGCACAAAAAAGCACAAAAGTGAAAAAGAAATAGAGATTGCTTCGCTGCGCTCGCAATGACATAATACGACATACGATATACTACATACGATATACGAAAGACAAGGATGCGTAAGAGCTTTTTGTTAAAGGTGTTGTTTTTGGTCATTGCATTAGCTGTTGTAATAGCGGTGATAGCCGGCACGATGCGTAACAGCTTTGGCGGTGATGCGGTTGGAGGCGGTCGAACACAAACGTTCTTTGAGCAATTCGTGATAGCCGGCGGTCCTATTGTGTGGTTTGTGCTTTTGCCGATGTCACTTATTACGGTTTATTTAGGAGTGGAGCACAGCCTTAGCATTCGCCGTAAAAAACTTGTACCGTGGGGCATAGGCGACAGGATTGTAGCCATAATACGGCAGTACGGCCCCGGACAATTGGAAGCACGAATATCCGAGCAGAATGATTTTGTTAGTGTCGCGGCTGTGAAAGCTCTCGGCCAGGGCAGGGGGGATTGGCTGCGGATGCGAAGCCAGCTTGCCGAATCGCTGCAGGAGCAGGCGTGGGGGCTTTTGCGCCGGATTGAATGGGTCAACCTGATTGGCAATGTTTCTCCGATGGTTGGGCTGTTCGGTACGGTCTTCGGAATGATAAAACTGTTCAACGCCATTGTTCTGGCAGGCGGCCAGCCGCAGCCGGCGCAATTGGCCGAGGGGATTTCGGTTGCCCTGGTAACAACGTTCTGGGGCCTGTTTATTGCAATACCGGCGATGGCTGTCCACGGCGTGTTTCGCAACCGAATCGAGACGCTGGTAAACGATGCGGTAGTGGAAGCGGAGAATATTGTGCCCGAAATAAGGCGGAGCCTGAAAGTTCAAAAGCCGGCTGAAGCCCAGCGTGTGGGGGAAGCAAAACAGCCGATTCGTGAACTTCGGAGAAAATCGGTAAGGACTACTACCGAGTCCCTACACCCTCGAAAATAAGACAAAAAGAAAGAGCCTATGTTTATTGGGACAACCAATCAGTTCCGCGGTTCCGAGAGGTCGCAGGCATTTAATATGACGCCGATTATAGATATTGTTTTTTTGCTTATCATATTTTTCCTGGTAGTTTGCCAGTTTATCGAAGCGGAGAATTTTCTGGTGGCCGTTCCGGACGGCTGCGAGTTTGCGACGCCGGCTACTGAACCTGGCGGCCGGGCGACTACCATTACGGTTATGAAGAATGCTGAAGGTGAAGTTGACTTTGCGGTTGGAGCGGGAAAAATCACGGCAACCGAGGGCCCCGATTTGGCAGAACAAATAGCCCGCCTGGTGGATGTCAGCCTGGAAAATTTACCCCCTGACCGGAGGGTCGTTACTTTGCGTATTGACAGGGAGGTTTGTTTTGCCGAGGCCCAATACGCGCTGGCTGCTATTGCGCAAAGCAGCGCGACGGACGTTCAATTGGCGGCGCTGAAGAGTAAACGTAACGGCCTGGAGTAGAGTAATCTTGCAGTTTGGGTCTTGGTCAGGAAACCTTATGCGGATTCTTTTTTTGCTTTCGCTTTCTGCCTTGCGGTGGAGAGTTTGGCTTTTCCTTCGACGATGCTGCGGGTAATTACGTATTTTGCGCCCCTTTGCTCTTCGGGCAGTTGATACATCAAATCAACCATCAGCTCCTCAGTAATCGCGCGCAATGCCCTTGCACCGGTGTCACGCTTGAGAGCTTTCTGTGCCAGTGCGTGCAGGGCATCATCTGTAAATTCAAGCTGGGCATTTTCCATCTCAAAAAATTTCTGATACTGCCTGCTCAGCGCATTTTTCGGCTTGGTCAGTATATCAATAAGTGCATTCTCGTCGAGTGCCGAGAGGGTGGTAATTACGGGAAGTCTTCCGACCATTTCGGGGATCATTCCATACTCAATGAGGTCTTCCGGTATGACCTGCCTGATTATTTCGCTGTACTCGATTTTTTCATCAGTTTTGCCGGCCAGTTCCGAATCGAAGCCTATCATCTTTTTGCCGAGTCGCTTCTTGATGATATTTTCCAGGCCCACGAAGGTTCCGCCACAAATAAAGAGTATCTGCGTGGTGTCAATTTGTATGTAGGATTGTTCGGGGTGTTTTCTTCCTCCCTGCGGCGGTATGTTGGCAATAGTTCCTTCGAGCATCTTTAGCAGTGCCTGCTGGACTCCTTCGCCGGAGACGTCACGTGTAATCGAAATGTTTTGTGTGGTTTTTCCGACTTTATCTATCTCATCGATGTATACGATTCCCCGCTGTGCTGCTTCTATATCGTAGTCGGCGGTCTGCACGAGTCGGAGCAGGAAGTTTTCGACGTCTTCGCCGACATAACCGGCTTCCGTAACGGTGGTTGCATCACATATTGCGAACGGGACCTGCAATTTGCGGGCGAGAGTGCGGGCGAGCAGTGTTTTGCCGGAACCGGTCGGGCCGACTAATAGAACGTTGGACTTGTCTATTTCGACGTCGTTGTCATCGCTATCGGTGTGCAGGAGCCGTTTATAGTGGTTGTGTACGGCGACGGCGAGATATTTTTTGGCGTGTTCCTGGCTGATTACATATTGGTCGAGATATTCTGTTATTTCTCTGGGCCTGGGAATTTCTTTGAGTGCAATTGCCGACCTGCTGAGATGTTTGCGGTCTTGCTGGATGATGTTGTGGCACAGTTCGACACATTCCGGACAGATAAAGACGTTGTTTGGTCCCTCTATGAATGCCTCAACCTGACTTCCGGCCCGGCCGCAGAAGCTGCAGAGCGCCTTGATTTTTTTATTGTTCGAGCGTTTGGCCATTGTTCTGTCATCTTTTCAAATTGAATCTGGTTTTAATTATATTATATAAATTATAGCTCATCACAACTATATTATGCAAGTTATTTACTGCTCGCCATACTTTATTTCGGCGGGACTTTGATTGCAAGACGCGGCGGGAAGAGAAATTCTGCGATTTTTTCGGTCGCAATGTCTCGGTGGGCGACGACCGAATAACCCTCGGTGAAACCGAGGATAAAACGCGGTTGTATTTGCGGAAATAAAAGGTTTGTAGATTTTGTCTGGCGGCTTTATAATCATCGGCTCTGCGTTTTATGAAAGGATCGATAGATGAAGTACGATATAGCTGATTTGTCGTTGGCGTCGGAGGGCAAGAGGCGGATTTTGTGGGCAGATAATGATATGCCTGCCCTGGCGGCGATTCGCAGGCGATTTGCGAAGAGCAAGCCATTAAAGGGCAAAAACGTTTCGGCCTGTTTGCATATAACTGCTGAGACGGCCAACCTTGCGAGGACGCTGAAAGCCGGTGGAGCGAATCCCGTTCTCTGCGCATCCAATCCTCTGAGCACACAGGACGATGTGTCGGCGTCACTGGTGAAAGATTTTAAGATACCGGTCTTTGCCATCTGCGGGGAAAATCGCGCGACCTATTACAAACACATCCATGCGGCGATAGACCATAAGCCGGTTATTACATTTGACGACGGCGCTGATTTGGTGAATGAGCTGCATACCCGCAGAAAGAAAGAAGCCCACCGTATTATTGCGAGTATGGAGGAGACTACTACCGGCGTTATTCGTCTGCGGGCGATGGCAAATAAAGGCAAGTTAAAGTTTCCGGTTATCGCGGTAAACGACGCTGCGACCAAGTACCTTTTCGACAACCGCTACGGCACGGGCCAGTCAACGGTTGACGGTATTATTCGAGCGACTGATTTTCTGATGGCCGGCAAAAAGGTTGTCGCGGCAGGGTACGGCTGGTGCGGACGAGGCTTTGCTATGCGAGCGAGAGGGATGGGCGCGATAGATGTTGTTACCGAAGTTGACGCAGTCAAGGCTCTTGAGGCGGCTATGGACGGTTTTGAGGTTATGCCGATGGCGCGGGCGGCAAAGGTCGGCGAGCTGTTCGTGACGCTTACAGGTGATAAGAACGTTATACGGGCTGAGCACTTCCGTGCGATGAAGGACAGAGCCGTTGTTGCCAACAGCGGGCACTTCAACGTTGAGATAGACATACCGGCCCTGAAAAAACTCAGCAAGAAGGTAAACCGTAATGTGCGCAACCATGTCGATGAATATATCCTGAAGAATAACAAGCGAATTTATCTTCTGGCTGAGGGGCGATTGATTAACCTTGCAGCGGCTGAGGGCCATCCGGCAAGTGTGATGGATATGAGCTTTGCGACGCAGGCGTTAGAGGCTGAATATGTGATGAAAAAACAGGGCAAACTTGCCGTTGTGGTCCACGATGTCCCTATCGAGATAGAGCGGCGAGTAAGCAGGCTCAAACTGAAGTCAATGTCGATCGGGATAGACAAACTTACGGCTGAACAAGTCGAGTATCTCGCCAGCAGTGGTGAAGGAACATAGCTCGATAGTCGTTACTCGATACTCGCAGGACAAAATCGAGAATCGAGTCTCGAAGGTGGGCTTATGGATAATGAGCAGATTGGAAAGAGGCCCAAAGTTGTCTCGAAGTCTTTTATGGCTGTTGGCCCTACGCTGCACTACAGCCATGAAAATGTTTTGAAGTGCTGGCTGCTTGCTGTTGTTGCTTTTAGTGTGAGCTGCCTTTTCTGGTCGAAGATAGTGACCGGTTCATTCTGGACGTTTGACCTCCACAGTCTCAGTTTTTCAGAATTTTGGCGTTTGGGCCAGCCTATTATAACCGGTGTTAGCAGGGGAGTGAGCATATTTGAATATCCCTGGCAGATTCTTGTTTTGGGGCTGCTTATGGGCATTTTGGCAATTGTTCCGGTGTTGATATCGCAGCTTATGAGCTTTAGCTACAGTTTGCCTTTTATACTGGCGGTGTTTTTTTTGGCTGATTTGCCGGGCTTTGCGATTTGCCTTTTGGTCAGTTGCGTAGCGGCGGCGTGTCGTCCGCTTCGTTTCCGCTCCCGCATTATCGCGGCAGCGTTATGCACGGCGCCACAGCTTCTTTACTGGGGATTCTTCGGCGGCGCCTGGAAGTTAGAGCCTATTAAATTAGGATTTTCTTATGCGCCGTGGATTTGTGCCTGGCTTGTTGGTTTGGCAATAGCAGGATTGGTTCTTGGCATAGGTCATTACACGCGTTATCGGCCGGGCCTGGTCTGGGCGTTTACTTCCATATTCCTTTTGTTAGCTATCGTGACTTTTGAAATAAGAATTGGCTTTGATGAATTAGACTATCAGCTCTACGTGGCCAAGAATGATCCGGAACAGGCGGTCGAATTTCACGAGCACGACATAACAGAAGCGTTTGACAGGACGCTTGCCGACCCTGCCGTCGAAAAATACCTGGCGGGTTTCTTTTACCCGACCGAGTCGATACAGCGTCGTGCAGAGCTGAAAAGAGAAATCCAGACTCAGCTAACTTACGACCGTTGGCCGAGCTGGTTTATAGTACCTCCGGAGCTGAATTTTCCAGCCAAAAAACGAGAGCTTTTCGAGCAGTACGATTCATTTATATCCCGGCGTTCGCAAAGTCCCCGGATGCCTATATCGCTTTACTACAAAGCGCTTCTGAGTGAATATCGGCCGGTCTATAACATCCTTGGCCAAGAAGAAATATTGCGTTTTTATAACGATTATCCACATCGTGATTCTTTGCCTATATGGCATCGTCTTTATGAGCAGTTTCCTGAAAGTAGCGAGTCGCTTGAAGCGCGATGTCGGATTGCACATGATTGGGCCGGTCGGGGTGAGTTTGAGCAGGCCGAGAAGCTTCTCGTGGAGACACAAAATAAGCTTCGCGAACGGTTGAAACTGCTCGAAGAAGACCAAACACAGAGTGAGACTTTCTTTAGTCCGTTTCGTCCGTTAGCTGATTCGGCAATGACGGTGTTTAAGTTTACAGAGCTGCAAAGAAGATTAAATCAGTTGCATAATCTTATAAGTTCGGAAAATCGAGCCGACGATCCGGACACAGGAAAACGTTTGGCGAGATTTGTGATGTTGAACCCGCACAACACAGATTTCCCCTGGCACCTCGACGAGCTGCTCAAACAGATGGGCGACAAGGACCCGCTCCGTGACAATATTTTGCTGGCCAAGGCGAAACTTATCGCTGATGAACAACTTCGTGCTGAAAAATTAGCCCAGCTCCACCGAGATTTTCAGAATACCGAAGGTGGAATGCAGGCATTATACGAACTTGGGCTTTTGAAGAGACGTCGGTGGAGTCAGCAGAACGACTCAAATTTAGAGCAGAAGAAGAAGCTTTTAGTCGAGACGAGAGCGGCTCTGACGAGTTTTACAGAGAAGTATCCGGCCAGCATTTTTACCGAGCAGGCCAAAAAGATTCTGGAAGACCTGCCGGCGGCTGATTAGCTTTGAGGTGGTTGGTCCGGCGGGATTGTGGTTGACTTTTCTGGAAATTATGCTATGATAGTGATTGATAATTAGCTGTTTTTTTATCCTTTTAATGCGTTTTTATCACAAGATATTAGCTAAACTGAAGAGGTGGGAGCTTCTATATGCCAGTTTCTTCTGGTTCTAATGCGCGTAAGATTCTGCTGATAGGCGATGTTAGCAGAGTATTTTTAGATTCTGAGGCTGTCAGAGGACCGGGCTGCCAGGTTACTACCAATATGTCTGATGCAATCGAGGCTTTAGCGAAGAACAGCTTTGCATCTGTCGCAATCGTAATGTCCGGGCTGTCGGCTAAATTAAGTCCGGCCCTGAAAGGCTTAAGAGATAATTGCGGGGCGAAGATTATTCTTCTGGCACAGATGTGGGAATAGCCGATAGCGATGCGACTCGTCGGCCCGGCTTCTAATGGAACAACGGCGGCGGATGATTATTTGATTTGCCCAATCTATTTTTCTTCTCTGGCATCTCATATCTCGTATCTCGAAGCTGGTACTGCTGCTTCAGAAGGTATGTCTATTCCCGCAGAGCCGGCAGCCGCTGCAGGCGTTGACCACAGGATAGAGGAGAAAATAAGACACCTTGAAAAACTGGCTACAGAGGATGATTTGACGGGCCTGAAGAATAGAAGGTATATATTGGAGTTTTCCAGGCAAATTATAGAGCGTTCCAGGAAGGAAAACGGGCGGGTGACACTTCTTATTTTTGATATTGACAACTTCAAACACTATAACGATGCTTACGGTCATTCGGCGGGTGACGAAATTCTAAGGCAGGCTGCTGTTTTAATGCAGCGCTGCTGCCGGGGGCAGGACGTTGTCGGCAGGATTGGCGGCGATGAATTCGCGGTTGTTTTCTGGGACGAGCCTCAGGCTAAATCGGCTGGGATACCGGCTGATGGTGGTGAGAGGCGCTCGTCAATGGCAGAACACCCTAAAGAGGCGATATTTGTAGCAAAGCGGTTCCAAAAAGAATTAGAAAAAACGGAATTTCATTTGTTAGGCCCGGAGGGCAGAGGGCTTCTGACAATAAGCGGCGGGCTGGCGAGCCTTGGCCGCGATTGTTCGACAGTACATGAGCTTTTTCAGCAGGCAGACAGGGCACTGTTAGAGGCAAAGCGCAGCGGCAAAAACAGAATCTACCTTGTCGGCAGGGCTGAAGGCAACATCACTGGTGTGGAGTAATTTGATATTGTGTAAATCGGTGCTGCTCGGTTGGTAGCCGAATAGTATCAACTGGTTGCAGCAGCCGAATTTTTCCGCAAGACACGGGGCAATTCGCCTTTGGTGAATCCGGCTAAGGCCCCGGAATCGGCCTTTTGTGGTGCTATTTCGTGAGAATAGCCTACAAATAAGACCGCCGTGGAAAATTGAAAAAATAAAAACAAATCATTGAAAAAATTGGTGAAGAAGGTAAAATACTATTTGATTCACAAGTTATGTTTTGGAATACAATTTAGAGGAAAGGGTTTCAGGTATGTCTATTAGCAATCTCAAAGAAATGTCCCTTGCAGCGGGGGCTGTGGCAGTGACCGCCGAGACGGCGGGTGCCGCGAAGAAAAAAGCTGTGGAAGAGCTGATTGCCAATATCAAGGACAAAAGTGACAAGGTGCGGGCAGAAGGTTTGCTTATCGCCAGTGACGTTGGGGCTCCGGCAGTCAAGCCCCTGGCCAAGGTAATGGGAGATAAGGACGTCGAAGTTATGCGTGCGGCGAAGCGTGCATTGTGGAAGATTGTGCGCCGCGCCGGCCGGCCCAGCGCCAGGGATGAGAGAAAGGCGGTCGCTGCCGAGCTGATTGGGCTGTTGGGCGATGGCCAGCCGACATCGGTGCGACGCGAAGTGCTCTGGATGCTCTCGGAGATTGGTGGAAGGGAATCCATCAAGGCGATTGCCGCTTTGTTATCAGACAAGGAGCTGCGCGAGGACGCCCGGATGGTGCTGCAGCGTATTCCCGGCAGGCAGTCCCTTGCGGCGCTCAAAGCCGGATTGAAAGCTGCGCCCGAGGACTTCAAGCTCAATATCGCACAGTCGCTGCGTAAAAGAGGCGTAAAGGTTAGTGGGTATCCCTGCGTGAAGCTGGTGCCCACGAAGAAGACGAACGTCAAGCCGGTGAAGTAAGGCGGTGCGGCAGAAAAGTTTCGAGACTGCCGTTTGGCACCTTACTTAACGTACCGGAATTAAAACAGAAAGGCATAGAACGATGAAACGAAAAGACAAACTCAACAGGCGTGAATTCTTGGCTGGTGCCGCTGCTGGCGCGGCGGCAGTGAGTTTTCCATACCTGGTTCCATCCGGCGCGCTGGCAGCGCGGGGCAGAGCCGGGGCGAACGAACGATTGACAATGGCCCATATTGGTGTCGGCGGGATGGGTGGGTCCCATTTGCGCGATATGGTGAGAAGGCGCGACAGAGGCGAGGTGAATATTGCGGCGGTCTGCGATGCGGATGAGAACCGGCTGGCCGGGGCGGCGAAGACAGCGGGTGCGGGCGTACAGCCCTACCGTGACTACCGTTACATCCTCGAACGCAAAGATATCGACGCCGTCGTGATCGCGACGCCGGACCACTGGCACGCGGTTCAAATGGTCCACGCCGCTGAATGCGGCAAGCACGTCTATGTGGAGAAGCCGGCCTGCTGCACAATCGAGGAAGGCAAGGCAATGGTTGCGGCGGCCAGGAAGAACAAGGTGTCTGTCCAGGTCGGCTCGCAGGGCCGTTCCCAGCCGGAAGCTTATCTGGCTCATCGATACCTCGTCAACGGTAATATTGGCCACATCAACCGCGTCGATTGCTTTCATTATCCCAGTCCCGCGGACAATAATCCGGTGCCGGACAGTGAACCGCCGGCCGAGCTTGATTGGGACCTGTGGTTAGGGCCGCTTCGCTGGCGGCCATACAATAAGAGGTATTGTCACGGCGTGTTCCGTTGGGTGTTGGAGTCAGGCGGGGGGCAGATCCGCGACCGTGGCGCCCACGTGATGAGTTGTGCGATGTGGTGGATGGGTGCCGACGGAACAGGCCCGGTTACTGTCGAGGCGACGGGTACTGCACCAACCAAGGGACTATGGGACAGCGCGATATTGATGGAGGTGACCTATACCTTCAAGAATCCCGATTGGACGATGACCTGGACGCAAATGCCCAATGATAAACTGCCGAAGGCGGAAAAGAGGACGGGGAAGGAACCGGGAGGCAGAATTAGCCGTCCCGGTTACGGTGCCATCTACCGCGGCGACAAGGGCGAGTTCATCCACTGGGGCGGCGACGGCGGTACGTGGGCCGAGAAGAAAGCACGCGAATGGAAGCTGCCTGCCGGCGCCAAGGATGTGTATAAGAGCCCCGGGCACAAGGAGGACTGGTTCAAGGGTATCAAGACGGGCGCCAAGACCATTATGAACATCGAAGCGGCAGTCGGCGTGGCGAATCTTTGTGTGCTGGGCAACGTTTCCTTCATCCTTGGCCGGAAGCTCCACTGGGAACCTGTAAAACAAGAGATAGTCGGCGACGAGCAGGCACGAAGGATGATGGGCCGACCTCAACGCCACCCGTATCACCTGTAGAGTTTACCAATGTATCGGATAAAAGCGTAGTACGGCTCACTTGTTGTTGAGGCGGTATTCGTACATTGTGTATCCAACCTCACGGCAGGCCTTTATGGTCTCAGGGTAAGGTCTGTCGCAGATGTCGATGAAGCCGATCTGGTAGTTTTCGCCGTCACCTCGGCCGGTCGTGGCCTGGTTCTTGTACTGGAACCAGTGCGTGCCGACGATATACGGATTGCGGAGTGCCCCCTGGACATAACTTCTGTACTTGTCGGCGCGGTCCTGCTGGTTGGCGGTTTTCCTTAGTCCTGTGTGGAACATGCCGCGGTCCAGAGCGCCGAAGTGGAACTCGCCTATGATTGCGGGCTTGTCGATACCGTCGGGCAGGCGGTGGTTTTCCACGCTGTAACTGTAACGGTTGTAGCTGACTATGTCGCAGAATTTGGCTGCTGCGCGGGCGGCACGGTCGTTGACCCAGGCGAAGCGGCAGCCCATATAGAGCTGGTTCGGGGCGATTTTTTTGACCTCCTCGCGGATAATCTGGAAGTATGTCTCAGCGGTCTTAGTGTAGAAAGCGGTCAAGTCATCCCGGGCTTTCTTTTTGTCCGGGGCTTGCGCAGATTGCAGCAGAGCGTCCCAGGTTTTGTGGTCAGTTCCCCAGGCGGTGTTGAGCTTGTCGATTGTCTTGTACCTGGCTTTTAGGTCTTCAATGAAGACTTTCTTGGCGGGTTGGTCGGTCGGTGAGATAAGGGCGGCTACGGCGAGGGATGTCTCGTCGCCCCAGGAAAGCTCGTTGTGGACGAAGTAGCCGATGCACCAAGGGTCGCCGGCTGAGGCATTTTTTTCTCTTTCCAATCGCCGGCGCAAAGCCTGGCGGAAACTCGGGTCGAAGACGTCGTAGAACTTTCCCCAGTAGCCTTTCGAGCCTTCCAGTGTTCTGGCACTGTAGCTGATTGTGGCGACGTAGGGAGTCTTGCGCACAGCATAGATTTTGGCGTCCGACCAGTTTGCGATGGTGTTTAGGCCCCAGCTTTTCAGTCGTCGGTGCGTAATGTCGGCGAATTTCTGCTGCCAATCCGGGCCGTACTTGCGCAGGAAGTTGGCCTGGCTGAAGTCATAGGTTCTATACGGCGAGTGGTCTTTATAATAGCCGTGCGGTGCCCAGCCTCCCCTGCTGTAGAATGTTGAAAACAGCGAGTCGGCTTTCGGCAGGTTGCTATAGTAGTGTTCGCGGTCGGTGATAGGTGTAGCGTTTGCACTGCGGACGCAATCAATTCCGTGCGAGAAGAAGAGCTGGCCCTGTGGGTCGATGAGCCACCACTTTCCTTTGTACTTTTTCACGCGAAAGAAGCCGGTGGCTTTTAGCTTCGGGCCGGCGGTCCAGCCGCCGTATTTGTTGCGGTCGGGCGGGCCGGGATTGGCGGCGAGGTCATTTTGCTCAACTTTGCCATGAGCGATTAGCTCGTCGAGAGAATGCGTTTTGCCGGGCCAGTCCTTGTGGATGAACTGACCGAGCTCGTCAATGAAGGGGAAGAAAGTTTTTGTATTCAACATCTTGACACGGCCGCCGGCACGGATATTGCTAATCTCGAAGACGTGGTCAGTGCCGGGCTTAGTAACGAACACGAGCAACTGGTTGACATTTGAAGCATTGAGCTTGGCGGGAAGGACAGGCGGTCGCCGCATACCAATCAACTCGACCGGTTCGGAAAGCTGATATGTAGTAGGATAGATACGTACCATTAGTGTTTCTGATTTATTCGGATTAAGGTTGACGCTTTCGGTTACGCAGTTGTTGCTGCCATCGGCGCCGGGATTATCCACCCGACAGTAGACTCTAACTGGTTTTGTATCTATGTTTTTGATATCGACGGTAATATATTCGTATTTTGATAAGTCCCACTTGCCCGCCGGCGCCTTCAGGGTGATGCCGGGCCACTGTTTCTTGTGACCGGTTTCAATACGCAGCGTGCTATCTTGCGAAAGGTTTACTTTGGCGTCAGTAGATATTACTTTGCTGACATCAAAGCCCTTATCGAAATTAAAAAGGACCAGCGAAGGAGGTTGCTGCTCGGCCTGGAGAGGAAGGGTCGCCACAAATAAAATCGATGCCATAAATACCACGATAGAGTTAGTCTTATTCATTATCTTCTCCTTGTATTACCTTTATAAGCGTTTCAGTACGATTTTGTATGCGAACTCGTTTTTGCGTGTCCGAAACGTTACAAGATTTCGTTTCACTTCAAATTCGACCGTTCGTATATTTTTGTCGTCAGCGTCGATGGCGGTAATAGATACTACTTGCGTGCCTTTTGTGCCGGTCAGTATGTCGATGCGTAATGTAACTGTGAACGGGTCAATGTCGGGCAGAGGAGCAATAACAATCATATTTTTCCTCACCTCGCAGCGGAATGCGCCTTCGGTTACGACAGGGCCAAAGTCAATCTGCATCCTCTTAACATTGCGCCGGGGCGACGGCTCCGGTTTAAGCCTGGGCTTGACGAGATTGAACCCGCGTGCATTGAAGTAGGAAAGCGCGGGCGCACGTGATTGTTCGACAATGATGCCTTGTATTTTTTCGATGCTCGATTCGAGCAGGCCATTCTTTGCAAAGTATCCGTATTGAGGAAGGTTTTTACCAGCCACCTGCCAGTCTTTACGCCCTCGATTAACGTAAACCTTTGCGCCGGACTTCCATCTGATAAGCTGTCTTTGTATGTCCCCACCTACGAATTGTACATCCTCGATCTGGTCGAGCGCAATGCTTCTGATGAAATCCTGCGCGAGCCAATACTTGCGGACAGCACCTCTGCCGAATCCACCCCTGTCAATCATAAGGGCGTGGCCTTCGAGAATTTCGGCGCTGATGTAGTCATCGCTTTCGAGAATTCTTCGGTCACTCTGTGCCTGCTTGAGTTTGTAACGTGAGGGATAGCCGACCCCGTGCAAGCTGAACTTATCGTGCAGCACCGCGTCGAACCACGGCACACGCTCCCAATCCCTGCAGGAGATTCGGATATGGGGCCATCCCTTTTCGGGAGAGAGCGTCATGTGCTGACAATCGGAGCCGTCGAGGTATCCGATGAGCTGGTCGTGTCCGGCCTCGGACGTGGTGGGGGCGTTGCCACCCAGATAGCTTCGTATCCAGGCGAAGGCCTCGCCCCAGCATTTGCGGGTTTCGAGCATAGAGTGAAAATTTCCGTATCTATCGTAGAAGTCGAAGCACGGCAGCGAAGTGAAGACGTCGATGAAATAATGCGTAGGTTTGAGGTTTGGGTTGATGAGCTTTAGATTGCGTTTGACGAAAGGCATGATGCGGTCAGGCCGCCATCGGTAGCTCTGGGCGTCGCGTCCTCTATTGATCCAGGCCTTTATAGGTTCGCCCTGTTCGGTGAAGCAGATGTGGTCGTAGCTGTAATCGGCCGCATCGGGATAAAAATCGATGTAATTATCATGCAGGCCCCATGGGATGTCGTGCTCGGCGCAGACCTTTGCAATCTGCTGCATGTCCTCAACTGTGCCGAGTTGTGGCTGCGGTGGGTAAATATCCGGCAGGCGGTAATCGTAACCCCATCGCTGCCAGACGTGCACAGTCAGCAGCGAATCGGTCAGGCCATAAGCTATCATTCGCTTCATAGTTTCAGCGAGCTCGGTATAGCGTCCGCCCCAGATATCGAAAACAAATCGACCTGCTTTACGCTTTAGGCCGGCCGCCGGCTTCTTGTCGAACAAGGGACGGTACTTTCGGGCACAATCAAAAGCACCCTTGATGCTCGGCACAAAGACAATCGTCGCATCGAGGTGTGTGTGAAGCGCGTATGTCCTTTGGTCCGGGTCCACTTCGAGATAATCAGGTGGATTGTCGCAGGCAGTTAGAAGCGAGATGCCTTTCTCGAAATCAAATCCGACGTGGCTTGTCGACAGGTTGTGTCCGCCGAAGTCTGCCCTGAAGGCCTTCGGGTCGACGATGCAGTATCCATGGCCATAGTAAACGCGAGGGGCCTTCTGGTCGGCCTGGCCCAGGGCTATATCGGTAATCCGCTTGGGGCATTTCAGCTTTATGCGCAAGGCGGTCTTGTCTTTCCACACCTCCGCAGTCAAGTCAAATTCTTCGTCTGCGAGGATGAGGTGATGTTTAATGCTTAGTTTCCCGGACAGCCTATCCCTTTTCGTATCAATCTGCCGCACGACGAGTTGCGACGAGCCCAGTCCGACCTTGTGCCACAGCACTGAGACCTGCAAGCCGTCAAATACCACGCAGTGAGCACCATCGCCGAAGGCAATCGTAGAATCAGCCAGACCGTTTCTGCCCAGGACAAGTGCCGCCACGTAATCATCCTCAAGTTTGAAGAGAAACTCGTTCTTCCGTAAGGAATCCCGGGGATTGCCGGATGTCTTTTGTGATTTGACGATGTTCCTGGCACGGCTTCGGAGTTTCTCACGTTGGGTATCCGAGAGCTGTGGGGGCGGAGTTCCCGTGACAACCATCGGCTCGCCCCAATAGGACGAATCACAGGTCGTATCACGTTTTGGTCCCGGATGGCTTTCCAATCGCAGCAGTATTTTCTTGCCGGCAAACCTGCTCAGGTCGGCCTGGCCATCAACCCATATCTTGCTGTCGGTGTGACGCTCGAAAAGCTTCTCGTCACCGGCCCACACGCGAAACGTTACGCCGTCACTGGGGGGTTCGGCTTCTGTGTGGTCGCGTATGGCGTTGGCAAAAGTTAGCTTGAGCGGCGTAATATCCGGGAGTTTGAGCAGGTATTCGGCGAAGATGGTTCCGCCCTCAGGTCTCCATGGGGGGTGCATCTGAATGGCTTGCTTTGTCCCGCCACGAGAAACGCTGAGATTTGAAAAGCTGGCCGAAGATTCAGAAGATGAACCCTTCCAGCCAACGGGCATATAGACCAGAGGTTTATCGTAGAAGCGCCAGGCCACACGATGCGACCGCAATTGGTAAAGCGGCAAGGCGCCATTGGCTGGAACGATGTTCACCGGCATTTCATTTGCTTGTGGGGACGAGCGAATTGCCTTGCTAAAATTTGATTTGAATATTTGGACGGGGTGCGCTGTTACCGTCTGCCCGCGGTGCTTAAAAGTAGCGTAAACGTGAACAGGATATAGCGTCGAAAATGCGCCTTTTCCGGCAGCTATTCGAAAAGCAGCTTCTGCTTCGCTGCCGGGCGCAACTGCGAGACGTTTTTCCGTTTTCCCAACTGCGTACCATTCGTCAACAAGGTCCACCATACGCAACCGGACCTGTAGCGGAGAGTCTCCATTGTTCTTGACCGTGACCTTTACATCGCGCGGCTTGTTGTGCTCTGTTACATCCTCGATGCTGTCTATCGTCAATTTCAAGGGGCCTTCTGTGACGATGTGTCCATTGAACGCCAGTGCCGCTCCAGCAGTCAAGGCGATGGAAACGGCAAGTCCTATGCCAAATGCCTTCATTATAAATACCTCACTTTTATTGATGACTTAATCGGATTCTGTGTTTCTCGTCAAAAGATACCACATAGTTTTATATTTCGGAGCCATTTGCAGAACGCCCCGCTTGTTTTTGTATGAGATGGGCACGGGGTGCTTTGGTACACCGTCAGGAGCGAGTGCCTGACATGTCCAATCTCCGGTAAGGGCCAGTGTGCCTTCAACCGCTTCGATTTGTACAGGTGGACCGCCCCAATTACGGCCGACGGTCCGGCGGTCCTCGGAAAACTTCATACCGGTATTCTCACATCTGCCACAGGCAGTAATTAGAATTTTTCGACTTTTATTTAGCGGTCTTTTGTCCAGCGGTGTCACCGTCACTGCAACAAACTCCGGCTTGGTTACCGAAAGCCGTCCTTTAGTAGCTTTCTCAAACTTTTCAGCGTGGCCTGTATAGACCCATGCACCCTGACTGTGAACCGAATACAAACCTTTACCGTTTTCAACAGACCAGTCGAGTTTCGATGTCTCGTCAACACCTCCTTGTCCGCCATAGCTGGCGATTGCTGAAACTACCTGTTTTTTTAGTAAATCCTGCCAACCGATTTTCGCCTTATCAGTTAGGAGACTGAACATATTACGGTCATGCTTGAGGTGCAGTTTCGCGAGTTCTGTAACAATATCCAAAGATTTAGTTAATGAAATACAGGAAAATTCATTTAATTGGGCAATACCAATACCCCTGTTTGGTGGTCCGGCGTCACGGAAGATGGCTGTCCCGGCTCGCATGAAACCCCATTTGGCCGGGTTAGTGTCGATATCAAAATAGCTGTTCAGGTTTTCTCGATACCAGCCGTCCGAGCTGTGACTATATGTGTACAACCAGATGCCGTCCCAGTCCTGGGCGGCGGCGAATGATGCAATCATAGGTACGCACTCGGCCTGTGAGTCGAGGGGAGCGGGGTGGTTATATTCGCTGACGGTAAAGGGCTTGCCGAGGAGGCGTTCGGCGGCGAGGCGAAACAAAGTGGCCTGGGCGGGATAGTCGGTCATTGGTTTCTGGTCGATGAGCCAGTTGCCGCTGTCCCACGGCCTGCCCGGAAAGCGCGGGTGCTGCCAGTATGCGTGGGCGTCGATGAAATCCATATCACTCTGGGCGTACAGTCCCAACGGCCCAAAGACAATCGTGCCGGTTACCAGAGCCTTGCAGCCCAGGTCATCCTTTATAAATTTTCGCATTCCATCGAAGTAGGCCTTTTCCGTCTCGGCCAGGAAGCGCATCCGGTCAATTGCGCGGGCGGGACTCTCACTATCTGCAAATACAGCAACGGTGCCGGCCTTGATTGATTCGCTCTTTTCCAGGCCCACGCGGCCGCCGGGCCGAAACTCGACATTGGCAAGGTATATCGGAATGTTGTTTGCGCCGAATGAAAAGCTCAAACGTGTATTGTCGTCATCGGTTTTTGCAACAAAGCCGTATCGGAAGGTATTCCAATTGTCGGTTAGTTCCACTTGTTGTGAGAGGCCGAGATTGCTCCAGGGACTGTGGGCCTGGCCGATACCACAGCCGATTTTGCGGGACTTATCAGCGGCCGCGTCGAAAATAGCGGTATAGTACTTTCCTGCCTTGATAGCTAAATCTCCCTGGTTGAGCTGTAGGTGCCATTCGGTGTCATCGGCCTTGCCGATGTTGATTCGCAGAGCGTCTTTGTCCTTGAAGCGGGGGCGTGACCCTGAGGCTGTGCAGCCAGAATGTTGTTCAAGATGCCAGTTTTTCGGGACAGTAGTAGCCGGTTCGTTTGTCTGGAAGTTGCTATTAACGAGCAGGTTTTTTCCCAGGGCCTCGGCGCCTTCGGACCAGGCCTTGCGCAGCTTCTGGTCCGAACTGTATCTTTTTTGTAACCACGTATTGAATTTGCCTTGCAGAATATTTGCATAGAATGGCGGCAGCGTCCGCAGCGTCTGCTCGCTGCCCCACATAAAGAAGCTGTTCTCATTAGTGATTTCGACGATGGCGACGGCGGGGTCGTCGGCGTAGCGGAGCTTGCGGTAGCGGTTGACGTGGGTCAGCAGCTCTCGGGCATATTGTTTCTGGGCATCGATGAGTGCGGGCGTGAAGATGTTGAAGATTTTATCGTATTGGCGGTTGGTCCTGGGCAGGTGCAGAAACTGACTGTGTACTCGTCCGACGTGCAGGTTGATGTTGACGCAGATTCCACGGCGGGCAAGCTGGTCGATGAAAAAATCCAATCTGTCCAGTGCCTCCGGGTCGATGGTCTTTCCGTCTTTTGCGTTCCACAACCCACGTGGAAATCGGGCGGAGTCCATGTGGTGACAACGGACGGCGTTGACGCCGGCAGCGGCGAGGCGGGCTGCAATGTAAGGGGCATCTTCGTGTTTGGGCAGGTTTGCTCCAAACGACAGGTTGACGCCCCAGAGGCGAACGCGGTGCTTGCTGCTAAAGAAGTGGCCGGAGTGAGCAACAAGGTGGTCTGAGTTGGTCTTGATTGGCTGCGAGGAAGGATATGCTATCAGCGAATCAGGATTTGGCCGGGCGGGAATGACAAAAGGAACAAAATCCTGCGCCGCCGCGCTGCCGTAGGCAAGCAGCATTATGGTGCTAAGTATCGAATATCGAACTTTGAATTTCGCGGTTTTAGGTTTCTTGTTGCACATTGTCAACTCCCTATCAATATAATGAAACTATTTTTTTTGTGCCACTGAGCTGGAAGGGCAAACCAGCGGGTATCGCCCATTTTGTAACTGTTCGCTTTTCAGTGGAACAAAATATTTTCCCAGTGCGTCTTAGTTTTTAACGTACTTATCGACAAACGTCCTGTTTCCCCGGTTCCCTTTTTGTTTGCCGCGAGTATACCAGCCGTGGAAGCTGCTTTGATTGTGAATAAACCACAAATCCGGGCGGTTTTTGTAGATATGGTCGCACACGTCCGTTTTGCAGGTTCCCGAATGCCTTTTTTCACGTTTGAGCCCCTCGCACAACATCACAAAATGAAAGCGCATGTATGAAATGAAATCCGTTATGCATTTTCATAGCGCTGCTATTGAGAAAATATCATAACAAATAATATAATTTATTCTTGCCGGTATCAATGGAAAAACTAATCCGAAAATCGGTGGAATTGGGCTGGCTGACCAATGGCCGGAGTTCGCGAGGGTACAGCAGTATTGTTTTGGTTTGTCCGAGGCCTGTTAGAGACCTTTCCCATCGGGTACTTTTTCGCCAAGGCTAATGGTCTCTAACGGGCCAAGCAGTTTATAGCGTATTCCCCGCCAGCAGATGGTTCTGCCGAAGGCCGAAGCGATAATAAAGAAGAACAGCAGTAAGGACCAGAGCCAAAAGAAAAGGATATCGGCGGCACAGGCGAGCTTCAATTTAGGCCAATCTTTTTCCAGCACTTTACTAATCATTTTCCGACGTAGTATTGCGCTGGACAGTTGACCTACGAAGAAAAGGACAGGTACGGCGACAATAATTAATAATTTATAACCGGTGATTGATGATTTGACTGCTGCGTAAATTGCGAGGGCAAAGCCTGCCCATAGCCCCAGGATAGAATAAAGACTGCTGATTAATCCGAACCACCAGGTTCGAGGCGCGCTTACGCGTGTAATTACAAATTGTCGCCGAATAAATTCAAAGAGTTTTGGCCAGGTGGTTGATTCGTATGAAGCGACGAGACAGGCTGGTACAAACTCCACTTTTTTTCCGGCCTTTTTGACGGCATGACTGAGCGATAAATCATCGCTTATGGTCTTTGGCCAGATTTTATCAAGGCCGATTTCTCTAAAGACGTCCACACGAATAGCCATTGAGCCGCCCCAGGCCTGATTAAAACGGGTGTTGCCCAGCAATTGGGCGACCTTGGCGTTCATAACCGACAGGGCCAGGCTGGCCAGATTGTTCTTTTTCGGTATGAACCAGCGATAGCCACTGGTGGCGCCGGTCTTGGAGAGTCTAAGGTGCCAGACTAAATGACTTAACCAGTCGCTGCGAACACAGACATCGGAATCAGCGAAGGCAAGGGCGTCGACGTCATCGCCAATCCGCTCGTAGCAGCAGAGCAAATTATGGATTTTTTGACTACAGGCGTATTGTGTTGCTCGTTGCTTGTTGCCGCCACTTTGTTTTTTTCTATCACCTACTTTTCCTGCAACAAATATCTGCACATCGCGGGCTTTTGAGTTTTGACTCAGTTGGTTTTTCAATCTGCATAATTCGTCGTAGGCAGGGTCCGACTTCTCAGCGACCACAAACCACAGCAAGTAATTTTCATAGTCCTGATTGAAGAGGGATGTAATATTTTCGTGAAAGGCGAAATCCAGGCCCTTACACGGCACAATCAGTACGGCCCGAAGCTGGTGCCACGAACGCTTTTTTTTGTACTTGGCCAGCGTATAGCGATAGTTCTTAATAGTCTGAACCAAAAAGAATAATTGCGACAGGATTGCTGCCAGTGCTATATAGTAGTACCAATCCATTCTTGCCTCTTGTGGATGCGTTTATACGGGTAAATGCGTCGGCGCGTCTAATCGTCCGGTCTTTAAGAATATAGGCTTTATGCTATTGAAGTCAAGGGCACTATTGAATCGATTAGCTGCTCGATGGTGTAAGATTCTGTCAGGTTGATTGGGAGCAGGCAGCCGTGATTGTGGTTGGAGGCGATAATAATCAGGTTTTTGCCGGCCTGGCTCCATCCTTGCTCCTGTGGTTGATGGCCGAGGACAAAGGTGTCCACATCAAAGAGCTTGGCCATTTTGTCGAGCAGGGTCTGACTGTGCCTTCTGCCCCAGGTTAAAAGGTAAGCTGAACCCGGTTTTTTACAATCTTCGATTTCCAGTTGCCTTTGCAGGATTTGCTGGTCGAATTTATCGACGTAAAGGTCGCTTGGGAGGGAATGCGACAGCCATATTCTGTTATCACATCTGATAGCTAAAGACTGCGAAAGCAGGAATTGCCTCATCGCCAGTTTGATATCATCGGCGGCCTGCTGGAATTCCCGGTCCATGGCCAGATTCATTGACCGGTTCATTTCTTTGCCATTTTTCATCACCTGGCTGCTGTTGATGAAAGTGGTGTCATGGTTTCCCATGATAATATGGACCTGGTCGGGGAAGCTTAATTTATAGCGGACGGCGTCGAACAACAATCTATAAGATAGACAGCCACCTTCGGAGTCCTGGGGGCCTCCGTGTATGATTTCCTGCAGGACGACATGCCTGCCGGGATTGTTGGGCAAATCTGCGAAGGTGACTATTCTTTCGAAATTTCGTCGATGCCCGTGAATATCGCCCGTTATAATCAGGCTGCCTTCGGCGGGTAAATGAATTAAATTGCCGCGTCGAAATCTATTTGCGATTGCCGCTTGCTTACCCTTGTTTAGTAAGTCAACTATTGTTTGAGGCATATTTATTCGTTTTTATCCTGCTACCTATTAAACTGTGTATCATCAGGTCCAGCCTCGATATGACCGTCATCATATTTGGAGGGCGTTGAGCCGGATTGTCTTTTACACACTCCATTACAAGTCTTGAGACTCCTATCGGTATTCGTTTTTTCAGTTCGTGAGGTGCCGGATAATTTCGTTGAATACCAATGCTGAAGGTGACATTTTTTTTGGGTATCAAAGTACCGTTTCTTTTGGGTATCAGAGTAGGGACGTTCTTACCGGTGAGGGCCCAGTACATTGTGGCACCGAGGTTGAAGATATCCGTTCTTGGGCCAAGGGGCTTTCGCCTGACCTGTTCAGGTGCAATATAGGCCGGTGTGCCCTGAATACGGCGCTTGGTAGTTCCGATTTTGCAGCTCTGGCCAAGGTCAATAATTTTAATTGAGCCGGCCTTGCTCATAAGAATATTATTGGGCTTTATATCACAGTGAATGAATCCTTCTCTGTGCATGGCATTAAGGCCGGTTGCGACCATCCTGAAAACAAGCAGCACATCGACCAGACTCAAAGTGGGGACAGATTCGAGAGACTTGCCATCGAAGAATTCCATAGAAAGCAGCATCTCGGTTACTTTGAGCATCGTGCGTATTTTCTTTAGCTTGTAGCACTTGCGGACGTAGGGGTGATTAATTCGCTGGGCCACTTTATATTCGTTCTCTGTCTGCTCAAAAACCCTTGAATCTTGCGGCCTTTCGAAAATAATTCGTTTCAGGGCAACATCAGTGTTGTTCTGCTGGTCGATAGCCAGATAAATTGTACTTCGAGCTCCGCTTCCGATGCGTTTTTTTATGATAAAACCGCCAATGTTGAGTATGTCTTTTGCCATATAACTAAAAAATTAGAATTTAGCAGTTTGTCTGTATTTCAGTATACCCTTATAAGATGCGCTAAACAGGCCTTTTGTTCGGTTAATTTTGCATTTTAGCGCTAGCGATACTACCTGTATGCGGAGAAACATCTTTTCATAGAACCGCGAACCAATTCAGTCGGCCTTTGCAAAACTGCTATTCTACACAATAATCGGCTGTTTTGCCAGTGTTGTGCAACTTTTTGCAATATTAGCTGCAGAGAAAAGATACATCTTGACAAAGCTGTTGAAGTTCGGATAATGTCTGAAACTGATTTGGACGAGGACGGCTTTGAGCGTTTGAGAGCCTGACTTGTGCCGATTGGTTGGGATTCCCCGATAGCTCAACTGGTAGAGCGAGCGGCTGTTAACCGCTAGGTTGTAGGTTCGAGTCCTACTCGGGGAGGTGTGGCATTCTTTGTGTACGTAATCGAAAGTTTGACTACTGGTGGGCGTTATATCGGCCAGACCGGCGACTTGAATCGCCGTTTGGCCGAACATAACGACCCGGAGCACAAGCCCGCAAAGTATACTTCCAGGCAGGCTGGTCCCTGGAAACTGATCTATCAGGAAATCCATCCGACGTGCTCCCAGGCCGTGCGGCGTGAACGCTGGCTCAAATCAAGAACAGGGCGACGATGGCTAAATGCCGAACTTGGTAGAGCGAGTCCGGCAGCCGAAGGCTGACGGATTAACCGTTAGGTTGTAGGTTTGAGTCCTACGCGGGGAGTTTTAGGGCTTGGCACATCTTTAATAGTTAGGGTTAACATATTCATTTACTAAGTAACTTTACTCTATAACTATAACCTTCAGTTAGACTCAGTCCACAGGAAAATGCAATCGTTTCTTCTGCATTGTAATATCGATAATGAAATAGTATAATACTGACCAGAGTATAATTCTTAAAAGATTAATTGGAATTGTCGGTGAAAGATAACTAAACAAGATAAAAGAAAGAAAGGATAAAGGTAGGTTGAAAATGAAAGAGAAAAAACTTACCACAGCAGCAGGCACACCTGTAAGTGATAATCAGAATTCACTCACTGCAGGAGAACGTGGCCCAACATTAATGCAGGATCATGTACTGCTTAACAAATTGGCTCATTTCAACCGTGAGCGTATCCCGGAACGAGTTGT
>Ga0114922_10000276_pt1 | contig 49350 bp, 43 predicted proteins | sample AartaG_FD_100975 | JGI IMG/M metagenome (GOLD analysis project Ga0114922, IMG submission 100975) | Deep subsurface microbial communities from Aarhus Bay to uncover new lineages of life (NeLLi) - Aarhus_00045 metaG | ecosystem: Environmental > Aquatic > Marine > Oceanic > Sediment | place... | reverse complement strand
TTCCGGTGTACCTGCTGCCCGGCAACCACGACCCTTTGGACGCCGCCTCGGTCTACACCAGCGCGACGTTCGCGGCGCAGTGCCCGGAGAACGTGATCGTCCTCGACCGCGCCGGACCCTGGCAAGTCGCGCCGGGCCTGCAGATCGTCGCCGCTCCCTGGCGGTCCAAGCGGCCCACCACCGACCTGACCGCGGCCGTCCTGGCCGACCTGGTGGCCGATGGGACGGCGCGAATCCTGGTTGCGCACGGGGCGGTGGATGTTCTGGCACCGAATCTCACCGACCCCGCCCTCATCGGGATGGCTGGGCTGACGGCCGCGTTAAACGGGGGCACGGTGCACTACGTCGCCCTGGGCGACAAGCACTCTCGAACCGAGGTCGGTGATACCGGCGCGGTCTGGTACTCCGGATCGCCGGAGGTCACCAACTTCGATCACGTCGAGCCCGACCCCGGCCACGTGCTGGTTGTCGACATCGATCTCGACGATCCGGCTCACCCGGTCACCGTTGACTCCCGACGGGTCGGCCGGTGGCGATTCCTGACCCTGCGGGACCAGGTCGACAACGGCCGCGATGTCGCCGATCTGGGCATCAACCTCGACCTACTCGAGGACAAGGAGCGCACGGTGGTGCAACTCGCGCTCACCGGCACCCTGACTATCACCGACCGCGCCGCCCTAGACGCCTGCCTGGACCGTTACGCGCAGTTGTTCGCCTGCCTGCAGACCTGGGATCGGCACACCAGCCTCGCCGTGATGCCGGCCGACGGTGAATTCGACGATTTCGGCATCGGCGGTTTCGCTGCGGACGCGGTCGCCGAACTGGTGGCGTCTGCGCGTGCGGGCGGCGGCGACGCTGAGGCCGCCCGGGGCGCCCTGGCGCTGCTGCTGAGGCTGAGTCATGGGGGTGCGGCATGATCCTGCATCGGTTGCGGCTCAACAACTTCCGGGGAGTCGACGAACGGGAGATCACCTTCCCTGATCGCGGCGTCGTCGTCGTCTGTGGCGCCAACGAGATCGGCAAATCGTCGATGATCGAGGCCCTTGATCTGTTGATGAACTACAAGGACCGTTCGGCCCACAAGGACGTCAAGGCCGTCAAGCCCACCCACGCTGATGTCGGCGCCGAGGTTGAGGCGGAGATCAGTGCCGGACCGTACCGCTTCGTCTACCGCAAGCGCTTCCACAAAAAGTGCCTGACGGAGTTGCGGGTGCTCGAACCCGCTCGGCAGTCACTGGACGGCGATGAGGCGCATGAGGCCGTGCTGGCCATGCTGGGCGAGACGGTGGATATGAAACTGTGGCACGCCCAGCAGGTATTGCAGGCCGCCTCGACCACGACGGTCGATCTTTCCGGGTGTGATGCGCTGTCGCGTGCGCTTGACGTTGCCGCCGGAGACGAGGCCGCCCGCTCGGGCACCGAACCTCTTCTGATTGAGCGCATCGACGCCGAATTCGGCCGATACTTCACCGGTACCGGGCGGCCGACCGGCCAGTGGGCCGCCGCCATCGAGTCGCTGACCCAGGCTGAACGGGAGCGCGAGCGCTGCGAGGCCGAGATGGCCGACGTCGATGATCGGGTGCGTCGGCATGCCGACCTCACCACGGAACTGGCCGGGCTGACCGCGGCGCGCGCGGCCGCCGCGAAGCGGTGCGCCGAGGCCGCCGGGGCGGCCGAGTCGCTGGGGGTGCTCGCCGAGGAATTGGCGGCAGCCCGGTCGGTTGCCGACGTGGCGCGCGCCAACGCCGCGGCGTCGGCCGCCGCCGACACCGAGCGACGCCGTTTGCGCGCCGAGTCGGAGCAGCGGGCGGGGGCCCTCGCCGAATTGCGGGGCGCAATGTCCGTTGCCGCCGAGGATCAGGCAGTAGCAGGTGAGGTCACTGATGCGGCTACCGCGGCGGCCGCAGAGGCGGCGGCCGCCCTGGTGGCGGCGCAGCAACGCAGTGATGCCGCCCGCCGGACGGTGGATCGCCTCGCGGCCCGCGATGACGCCGCTCGAATCGCCGCGAGGCTAGTGCGTATTGATCAGGCACGCGAGGCGCTGGCTGAGGTCAGCGCGCAGTTGGACCAGATCGTCGTGACCGCAGAGTCGCTGACGGCCATCGAGGAAGCCGCGGCCGCGGTGGAGTTGCTGGGTGCGCAGCTCCTCGCCGTGGCCGCCACCGTGGAGTTCACCGCCGTCAACAGCCAGGAACTGATCGTCGGGGGTCAGCGGGTCGTCCTGCAGCCCGGTCAGCCGTGGACGCTTCCGGCGTCGGTCGCTGCCACCGTCGAATTGCCCGGCGTGCTGGCGATCCGGATTGATCCGGGGGCTTCAACGGCCACCTTGCGCGCCGCGTTGGACGCGGCCCAACTGCGTTGCGACGAAGGCTTGAGACAAGCGGGGGCGGCGGACCTCGCGGCTGCGCGCGAGGCCGGCCGGCAACGTGACTGCCTTTGCGTTGAGCGCGACAAACTGGTCGCGGCCCTCGACGGACTGTGCGCCGCGGATGACGTCGAGCAGTTGCGCGCGGAGTTGATCGCGTTGCAGGCTGCGGCGACGTCGGACACCGGCACCGGCACGCCGGATGTGGACGCCGGGGCGGCGCAGGCCGAACTGGCTGCCGCAGCCGCGGCCCTGGACGAGGCCCGGGCCGCCGATTCCACCGAGCAGCAACTGGCCCGCGCCGCGACCGCCCAACTGGCCGCGACGATCACCGCCGCAACGGTTCTTGGTGCGAGGGTGATGACCGCCAGCGACGAGTTCGACCGGGCAGTCGAGCGGCTGGCCGTTCAGCGAGCCGCCGACGCCGATGATGTGATCAGCTCCCGGGCCGCGACCGACGCCGAAGTGCTGGTCCGTGCCGATGCCCTTCTGGGTGAGCTCGCCGAGCGCTACGAGCGTGCCGATCCGGTGGCGGTGGGGGCCGAAACGATCGCGGCCGAGCAATCGGCCCAAGCCCTCGAGCGTGACCACGGGGCCACCAAACTGGCCCTCAATGATCTCACCGTCGAGTTGACGGTGATCGGCACCGAGGGCCGCAAGGGGAAACTTGACGACGCCGAAATTCGTAGTGCGCACGCCCGTGCCGAACACACCCGGGTCAGGCAGCGGGCGGATGCCGCGAAACTTCTGCGCTGCACTATGACCCGGCATCGGGACAACACCCGGCAGCGTTACGTCGCGCCCTACCGGACCGAGGTTGAGCGGCTCGGCCGCACCGTATTCGGTCCCACCTTCGAGGTCGAGGTCGACACCAACCTGACCATCCTCAAGCGGACACTGGAAGATCGCACGGTTCCCTACGATTCGCTATCCGGCGGAGCCAAGGAACAACTCGGAATTCTGGCCCGGCTTGCAGGTGCCGCCCTGGTCGACACAGAGGACACCGTTCCGGTCGTCATCGACGACGCCCTGGGTTTCGCCGATCCGCAGCGGCTGACGAGGATGGCCGCGGTGTTCAACACCGTCGGTCAGAGCGGACAGGTGATCGTGCTGACCTGCATGCCGGGTCGGTACGACGGCATCGAGGGCGCACAGTTCATCGAACTAACCGCCTAATCGGCCAACGCCAGCACTTCGTCGAAGCCGGCGACCAGGCAATCGCAGAACACCTCGAAGTCCGGAATCGCGCCGGTGTCGATGTCGACGCCCAACGCGCAGGTGTCGGTATAGGTCAGCAAGGTCACATTGACGGCTGACCCGATGGTCGGTCCGAACGCATACTGCATCCGCACCTTGGCACCGCCCAGATACACCGGCACGGGCACCCCGGGCACATCACTGGCCAGGAAGTCCACCTTGCGCAGGATGGACCCGACGTACCAGCGCGGCATCAGATTCATCGCACCGGCGATTATCTGGGTGTAGGGGATCGACTTCTCGTTGCGGACCCTGTTGGTGCGCTCGCGGATCTCGCTGATCCGCCGCGCGGGGTCGGCCACTCCGACGGGAACGTCGAAGCGCATGAGGGTGATCCGGTTGCCACCCATGTCGTCGCCCTGTTGGCGCAGACTGATCGGCATCGTCAGGTGCAGATCGCCGACGGCGGTCCCGTGCTCCTCGTGATAGCGGCGCAGACCCCCCGCGATGCCGGCGACGAAGGCATCGTTGAGTGCGCCACCGCCGCGGTGGGCGGCCCGCTTGAGTGTCGACAGCGGCACATCGTGCACCCAGAGTCGCCGCGTCAGCGACCGCTGCGTCATCAGCGTCGACCCGGTCTCGTTGATCGGGCGAATCATCCGGTAGATCGATCCGGCGAGTTCAGTGGCCGACGTGGCGGTGGCCAGCGGTCGCCGAATGGTGTTCAACAGCAACCTCGGCGCGGTGCTCAGCGCTCCGGTGACGGCCTTGCCGATCAACCCGAGGTCGTAGCGGGCGAGGTCGACGTAATCACTGAGCAGGCCGTGCTCGTCGATCGTGGGGCTGTCGGTCTGGTCCTTGACCGCGGTGAGCTTGCGCGGTTTCCTGGTCAGATCGAACAGGGTCATCGCGATCTGCACCCCGCCCACCCCATCGGTGAGCCCGTGGTGGAACTTGCACAGCACCGCGGCCTTGCCGCCGTCGAGTCCCTCGATCAGCGTCGCCTCCCACAGCGGCCGGGCCCGGTCGAAGTCGGCCATTGCCGCCAGTCGCGCCATCTCCAGAACGCCCTCGAGGGTCCCGGGTTCCGGTGCCGACACCCGGCGCAGGTGGAAGTCCGGATCGAAGTCCGGCGCGTCCTCCCAGTGCGGTGGCGCCGGTGGCAATGATTCGGCCACCCGCTTGCGGAACATCGGCAACGCGGCGCACACCACCTCGAAGCGCGAGCGCACCACATCCCAGTCTGGCGAACGTTCCAGCAGGATCACCGTCACCACGGTGGACCGCAGTCGCGGATCGGACTCCATCGCCCAGGTGAAGGCATCCGTCTGCCGCATGAATTCGGTCATCTCAATCGCCACGCTACGACCGGGGTGGGGCTACGTCATCCGCTCGGTCCAACTGGGGACTTTCTGCCCTGGCAGACTCTTCTTCATGGCACCGCTCGCTACCGTCGAATCGGTGCACCGGTGACGTTGGGCCCCAAACGCCGCCGCGCGCACGACAAACTCGCCGCCCTGCCCGGCGTGCGGTCGGTACGTCGGCCGGTGACGGCCACCGCGGAAGATTGCTTCGATCTGTTCTACGTCCGCACCGGCCGGGCGCGCAGTCACCCCCTGGTGATCATCCCGGGCGGCCCGGGTGTCGCGTCGGTCCGGCATTACCGGGGCCTGCGCCGACGGGCCGCGGCGGCCGGACTCGACGTCATCATGGTCGAACACCGCGGGGTGGGAATGTCGCGCCACGATGACGCCGGTGCCGATCTGCCGCCGGCGGCACTGTCCGTCGAGCAGGTCGTCGACGATATCGCCGCGGTCCTCGATGACGCCGATGTGGCGAACGCGGTGATCTACGGGACGTCCTACGGGAGTTACCTGGCGGCCGGTTTGGGCGCCCGGCACCCTCGTCGGGTGCAGGCGATGATTCTGGACTCGCCACTGCTCAATCATGATGATTTCGACCTGGTCCGCCAAGCGTTGCGCGACGTACTCTGGGACGGCCGCGACCCGCAGACCACCGAGGTGGCGGCCAAGGTCCGCCGACTGGCCGAACGCGGCGCCATGACGCCGACCGACGCCCACATCGCCGCCGCCATCTACAGCCTCGGTGGTACGCGCCTGCTGAACCGTCAACTCGACCTGCTTTTAGATGACCGACGGTTGTTCTTCTCGGCGATGGTGCGATTCGGCTCGGGCGTGGCCGACCGGAAAGTGCCCTACCGCAACGAAACTGATCTGGTCGGACCGATCGGGTATCGCGAACTCAACTTTGGCGGGATCCCTGACGGGCTACCGCTGGACCCTGCACTCGCGTTGCGTGCGTCCGCGGTGGGGGAACTGCCGTCCTTTGAAGCCGAACCGTTCGATCTGGTGGCCGCGATGCCCGAATTCACCTGGCCCACGGCGATAATCTCCGGTGGCCGTGACCTGACCACGCCGCCGTCGGTGGCCGAGCGAATCGCCGAACTGGTGCCGGCGGCAGCGCTGGTAGGCCTACCGACAGCCGGGCACAGCGTGCTCGACACCAGGGAAACCGCCGCCCTGCGGATCGCCGCCGCCGTCTGCGCGGGTGCCGCCGCCGATTTGGCCGGACGGGGCGTCGCACTGGATGAAGTGCCGGCCCGCCCGGCGATGCGGGCGGTGGCCGCCGCCGTCGAGGTCGCCGTTCGGATTGAGGCTGTGCTGCCGCGCTTCGCGCAGCCTCGATCTGCCCGGCGATCTACTTCGTGAAACCGATTGTGCTGTAGTTCAGATCGCCCATTCCGGCGGGCCCGAAGTTGGCGAGGTCGGCCCGGACCGCGACGTTGCCCGGCGACTGGTAGAGCGCGAGGCTGAAGACTTCTTCCCACAGCAGCTTGTCCACCTCATTCGCCAGCACGCGGGCCTTCGCCGGATCGAGTTCGTCGAGCACCTCCTCGACCTTGGCGTCAATGGCCGGCGAGGAGATCTTGCCGAAGTTGCTCTCGGCCCCGGTGGTGAAGATCTGATTCAGGCAGCACAGCGAGAACGCGTCACCCACCCAGGAGAATTGGGTGATGTCGAAGTCGCCGACGTTGACGTAGTCGGTGAAGAATCCGTCGGCCGGCTTGACGTCCAACTCCATTTTCACCCCGATCTGGGCGAGGCTGTTCTGCGCCACCTGAGCCACCTGTCGGCCGGGCGGGGAGTCGTAGAGCACGTTGCGGATCGCCAGGGTGCGGCCGTCCTTCGCCCGGAACTCGCCGTTGAGCTTCCAGCCCAGCGCGTCGAGTTCGGACTTGGCCTTCTCCGGGTCGTAGGCCACCGGAGCGCTGTTGTCCTGGTAGCCGTCCTGACCGGCGACGAAGATGTGGTTGCCCAGTGGTGTCGGATTGTCCACCAGGCCACGCTGGGTGACGTTCACGATGGCCTGGCGGTCGATGCCCTTGGCGACTGCCTGGCGTAATGCCTTGTCGGACAGGATCGCACCGGGTGCACCGTTGAGAGTCATGTGATACCAGCTGGGCCCTGGGGCGCGCCGGATCACGATTCCCTCGGTGCCGCGGGCGATCTGCAACTCGTCCAATGAGGCGACGCCGGTGGCGTCGATGGCCTTGTTCTGCAGTGCCGGGATGCGGGCGGCGTCATCAAGTGCGAGGAAGGTGAACGTGTCCAGCACCGGTGGCGTGCCCCACCAATTCGGGTTGCGGGTCAACGTGATCCGCTGTGCCGTGCGATCGACGCCTGCCACCATGAACGGCCCGGCGGACGGGCCGGGATCCCGCAACTGACCCTTGTTGAAGACCTCTGGGTCGGCGGTCATGGACTTGGGCAGCAGCATGGTGTTGCCGGCGAACATGCCGCGCCACTCGGGATAGTGCTGGGCGAAGGTCACCACCGCCTGGCGCTCATCGGCGCCGCGGGTCACCGAGGCCACCCGGTCGGAGCCGTTGGGGGAGGCGATCGCGAATTCCTTGTTCTTGCCGTTGGTGGCATTGATCTGGGCGGCGATGTCCTCCCAGGTGATCGGTGCGCCGTCGGACCAGGAGGCCTTCGGGTTGATGGTGTAGGTGACGACCTGCGGGTCGGCCGAGGTTAACTCGACGTTGGTGAAGTAGTCGGAGTTGACCTTCATCGTTGCGTCCGGGGCGATGACGAAGGCCCGTGGCATGGTCGGTCGCAGGACGCTGGCGGTGTCGGCCAGGTTGCCGTCGATGTGCAGGGTGTTGAAGTTCGGCGGCAGCGTCCCGATCGCCAGTCGCAGGTTTCCGCCCGCGACCAGAGTGGCCGGGTCCTGCGGGTTGACGTCGCTGACGGAACCGAGTTCGGCGTTCCCGCCGGCCGCCGGGGTGGTCTGCTTCCCGGTTGCGCACCCGGCCACCACCACCGTCGCCGCCAGCCCCACCGCGAGCAGACGCAAAGTCGCACCGACGCGCCGTGGGGACTGCGATTTTGTGTCTGCTCGCCGAAGGTTCACGGCTTCGATGTTAGCGCCGTGCAGGATCGGGTTGGGGGATCGCGGCGAGCAACGCCCGGGTGTAGTCGTGACGCGGATGGGCGAACACCTCGTCGGCCTCGCCGTATTCGACGATCTTGCCGTGCTGCATGACCGCAACCCGGTGGGCCAGGAGTTTGACCACCGACAGGTCGTGGGAGATGAACAGGTAGGACAGGTCGAACTCGCGCTGCAGATCCAACAGCAGGTTGATGATTCCGGCCTGGATGGAGACGTCCAGGGCCGACACCGGCTCGTCAAGGGCGAGGATCTTCGGTTGCAGCGCCAGCGCCCGGGCGATACCGATCCGTTGCTTCTGGCCGCCGGAGAACTCGCCCGGGTACCGGCCCGCGTCGGCGCGGGAGAGTCCGACGATCTCCAGCAATTCCGACACTCTGGCTTCGGTCGCATCCTTGCCGAATCCGTTGGCACTCAGCGGTTCGGCGAGGATGTCGAAGACTGGCAGCCGCGGATCCAGGGCGGCCACCGGGTCCTGGAACACCACCTGCAGGTCGCGGCGCACCTCGCGGCGGCGCCCGGCGTTCAGGGTCGCGACATCGTTTCCCAACACCTCGATCGAGCCGGACTGCGGGGCGCGCAGTTCCAGGATCTCGTGCAGCGTGGTGGATTTCCCGGATCCGGATTCCCCGACGATGCCCAGGGTCCGGCCCCGGGGCAACTCGAAACTGATGCCGTCGACGGCGCGGACCTCACCGATCTGGCGGCGCAGCACCACACCCTTGGTGAGCCGGTAGGTCTTGGACAGATCCTTGACCCGGACGACGACCTCGCCGGAGGACTCGGCGTCGACGTCAGGTGCTGCGGTGTTGACCCCGAAGATTTCGGCGGCACTGCGTCCGGCCACCTGATCGGAGCGGAAACAGGCTGCCGAATGTCCGGGTGCGACCGCCCCAAGATCAGGTTCGGACTCGCCACAGGCCGGGATTGCCAGTGGGCAGCGCGGCGCGAACGGGCAACCCGGCCCCATCATCACCAACGACGGGGGCGCTCCGGGTATCGGCACCAGTCGGGTGCCGCGCGGGGAGTCCAGGCGCGGCACCGAGCCCAAAAGCCCGGCCGTGTAGGGCATCCGGCGATCGGCGTAGAGGCTCTCCACGCCGGCTGCCTCGACCGCGCGACCGGCGTACATCACCAGCGCCCGGTCGGCGAACTCCGCAACCACGCCCAGGTCGTGGGTGATGATCAGCACGCCGGCGCCGGTCACGTCGCGGGCGGTCTTGAGCACCTCGAGGATCTGGGCCTGCACCGTGACGTCGAGGGCGGTGGTGGGTTCGTCGCAGATGATCAGGTCTGGATCGCAGGAGATCGCGATGGCGATCACCACGCGCTGACGCTCACCGCCGGAGAGTTCGTGCGGGAAGGATCGGGCCCGCGTCTCGGCTCGGTCGATGCCGACCAGATCCATCAGTTCGACGGCACGCCGCCTCGCCTCCGCCTTGCTCACCTGTCGGTGATGCACGGTGATCGCTTCGGCGATCTGGTCACCGACGGTGTAGACCGGAGTCAGGGCCGACATCGGATCCTGGAACACCGTGCCGATCCGCGCGCCGCGGATCCGTGACAGGTCGGCATCGGACATGCCCAGCAGTTCCGCGCCCCCCAGGCGGACCGAACCCGACACCTCCGCGTACTCCGGCAGTAAGCCGATGACCGCCATCGCAGCCGCCGATTTGCCCGATCCGGATTCGCCGACCATCGCCACCACCTCACCCGGCGCGACGTGGTAACTCAGTCCCCGCACGGCGGCCAACTCGCCGGCTTCGGTGGGAAAGGTGACGGTCAGGTTTTGAACCTGCAGGAGTGGACCGTTCACGTTGGCTTCGGCTTGCGGCGTGCGTGCAAATTGGCACTGCTCGGGTCGAAGGCGTCGCGAAGTCCGTCGCCGGTGAGGTTGGCGCACATCAGAATCAGCACCAGCACACCGGCCGGGAAGAGGAAAACCCACGGGAAGGTGGTGGCCGATTTCGTTCCGTCGGCGATCAGGGTGCCCAGTGAGACGTCCGGTGGTTGCACACCGAACCCCAGGAAACTTAAACCGGTTTCGGCCAGGATCGCCCCGCCGACCATCAGGGCGGTGTCGATGATGAGGATCGAGGCCACGTTCGGCAGGATGTGGCGGGCGATGATCGTGCGATTCGGTACGCCCATATACCTGGCGGCCTGAACGTATTCGCGTTCCCGGAGGCTCATCGTCAGGCCGCGCACCATCCGTGAACTGATCATCCAACTGAAGCCGGCCAGCAGCACGATCAGCAGGGCGATGTTGGCCGAGTTCTTGGTCCGTGGCGTGATGATCGCGATCAGGATGAAGCTGGGCACCACCAGCAGCAGGTCCACGATCCACATCAGGGCGCGGTCGCGCCAGCCGCCGAAGTACCCGGCGATCGCGCCTACCGTTGCGGCGATCAGCGTCGAGATCACCGCGACGCAGACGCCGATCAGCATCGACTTCTGCATCCCGCGGAGCACCTGAGCCAGGATGTCCTGTCCCAGGGCGTTGGTGCCGAACCAGTGCTCGGGACTCGGCGGAGACTGCAGTGCGTTGAAGTCCAGTTCGGAGTAGGAGTAGGGCAACAGTGGCGGCAACGCGTAGCAGCCGATGAACAGGATCACCAGCGTGGCCAGTGCGGCGACCGCCAACCTGTTGCGCGCGAATCGCCGTGCCACCAGGGTGCGCCGGGAGGTGAAGGCGCCCACATCGGCGGCGCTGGCATCGACGGCGCCTGCATCGACCACCGGTGCGCCGGTCACCGCACCCGCACCCGCGGATCGAGGACGGCGTAGATCACATCGGAGAGCAGGCCGGCCAGTAGCACCACCGCGCCGGAGAACAGCGTGATCGCGGCGACGATGTTGGTGTCCTGGGTGGAGATGCCCTGCACCACCCACTCACCCATGCCGTGCCAGCCGAAGATCTTCTCCACGAACACCGCCCCGGTGACCAGGCCCGCGACGCTGTAGGCGAACAGTGTCGCCATCGGGATCAGGGCGGTGCGCAGGCCGTGCTTGAACAGGGCCTGGCGACGGGTGAGGCCCTTGGCGCGGGCGGTGCGGATGAAGTCCTGGCCCAGCACGTCGAGCATGGCGTTGCGCTGATACCGGCTGTAGCCGGCGATCGCCATCAGCGCCAGGGTCAGCGTCGGCAGCACGAGATGCTGGGCCCGGTCGACGAATCGATTCCAGCCCCCGCCCACGGCGTCCGGCGACGTCTCTCCGGTGAATTCGAACAGTTGCACGCCCAGCACCGAATTGATCTGTAGCGCGATCAGGATCAGTAGGCCGGCCAGGACGAACGTGGGCGTGCTGATGATCAGCAGCGAAATCCCGGTGATCACCCGGTCCGACATCCGGTATTGCCGCACCGCGCCCCACGCCCCGACCAGTACCCCGATCACCGTGCCGAGCACCGAGCCGATCACCAGCAGTCGCAGGCTCACGCCGATACGCCGCCACAGTTCGTCGGAGACCGGTTGACCGGTGACCGTGGTGCCGAAGTCGCCGCGCACCGCACCCGACGCCCAGTGGGCGTAGCGCAGCGGTATCGGCTTGTTCAGATCGAGTTCGGCGGCCTTGGCGTCGATCACCGCCTGCGGCGGACGTGGATTGCGCTGTAGCAGGCTGTTCAGCGGGGTGAAGGTCAACGACGTCAGGGTGAACGTCAGGAACGAGGCCAACGCCAGCAACGCGACGTAGTTGAGCGCTCGGCGTGCCAGGAACCGCGTCATCGGCGGCACCGTGGCGGTCGAGGCATGCAGCACAGGGTAGTGCCGCAGTTGTCGATACCATCGCCGTGACTCGAACATCGGTACTCGAACAATCGATAAAGGGAGAAAGCCTTGAGCGTCACCGACACCTACCTGGCCAACAATGCCGAATACGCGAAAACCTTCGCCGGCCCACTGCCGTTGCCGCCGAGCAAGCAGGTGGCCGTCCTCGCGTGCATGGACGCCCGGATGAACGTCTACGGCATCCTCGGCTTGGCCGAGGGCGAGGCGCACGTGATCCGCAACGCCGGCGGTGTGGTCACCGATGACGAGATCCGCTCGCTGGCTATCAGTCAGCGACTGCTGGGCACCCGCGAGATCATCCTGATCCACCACACCGACTGCGGAATGCTGACCTTCACCGACGACGACTTCAAGGCCGCGATTCAGACCGAGACCGGTATCAAGCCGCAGTGGGCGGCCGAGGCGTTCGGCGACGTCGAGGAGGATGTCCGCCAGTCGCTGCGACGGATCGAGAGCAGTCCCTTCGTCGTGCTGCACACCTCGCTGCGCGGCTTCGTCTTCGACGTGGCGACCGGCAGGCTCAACGAGGTCACGCTGTAACTGCCCGAGCCGCGTTGACGATGCCACCCTGCGCACGCTATTTTTCGTTCTGCCCGGTAAAGCCGGTCAAACCTACCAACTTTACGAGGAAATAAATGGTCGAGGCCGGTACTCAGCCCCCGAAGGCCGGGCGCTACGAGCTCAGTCAACTGCGCTCGCTGGAGGCCGAGGCGATCCACATCATCCGCGAGGTCGCCGCCGAGTTCGAGAAACCGGTTCTGCTGTTCTCCGGCGGCAAGGACTCGATCGTCATGCTGCACCTGGCGATCAAGGCGTTCGCACCCGGACGGCTGCCGTTTCCGGTGATGCACGTCGACACCGGGCACAACTTCGACGAGGTGATCGCCACCCGCGACGAACTGGTCGCCCACCACGGGGTGCGGTTGGTCGTGGCCAGTGTGCAGCAGGACATCGACGCCGGCCGGGTGGTCGACAGTGGGCCCTCGCGCAATCCGCTGCAAACCGTCACGCTGCTGCGGGCCATCGCCGAGAACAAGTTCGACGCCGCGTTCGGCGGGGCGCGCCGCGACGAGGAGAAGGCCCGGGCCAAGGAACGGGTGTTCAGTTTCCGCGACGAGTTCGGCCAGTGGGACCCCAAGGCGCAGCGCCCGGAACTGTGGAACCTCTACAACGGCCGCCACCGCAGGGGCGAGCACATCCGGGTGTTCCCACTGTCGAACTGGACCGAATACGACATCTGGGCCTACATCGGCGCCGAGGGCATCGCACTGCCCGGTATCTACTACGCCCACACCCGGGAAGTATTCCGCCGCGACGGCATGCTGCTGGCGGTGCACGAGTTCATGCAACCTGCCGCAGGGGAGGAGGTGTTCGAGACCTCGGTGCGGTTCCGCACCGTCGGTGACGTCACCTGCACCGGGTGCGTGGAATCCGACGCCGTCACCGTCGATGAGGTGATCGCCGAGACCGCGCTGTCGCGGCTCACCGAGCGCGGCGCCACCCGCGCCGACGACCGGATCTCCGAAGCCGGGATGGAAGACCGCAAGCGGGAAGGCTACTTCTGATGCCAGAAACCACGTCCCTCATCGTTCCCGGACAGACCCTGCTGCGCCTGGCCACCGCCGGTTCGGTGGACGACGGCAAGTCCACCCTGATCGGCCGCCTGCTGTATGACTCCAAGGCGGTGATGGAGGACCAATTGGCGGCCGTGGAGCGCACCTCGCGGGAACGCGGCAACGAATACACCGACCTGGCACTGGTGACCGACGGCCTGCGTTCGGAACGGGAGCAGGGCATCACCATCGACGTCGCCTACCGCTATTTCGCCACGGCCAGGCGCAAATTCATCATCGCCGACACCCCCGGTCATCTGCAGTACACCCGCAACATGGTCACCGGCGCCTCCACCGCCCAGTTGGTGATCGTGCTCGTCGACGCCCGCCACGGGTTACTCGAGCAGTCCCGCCGGCACGCCTTCCTGGCCTCACTGCTGGGCGTGCAGCACATCGTGTTGGCGGTCAACAAGATGGACCTGATCGACTGGGATCAGGAGCGCTACACCTGGATTCGCGACGAGTTCCACGCCTTCGCCGCCCGCCTGGACATCCACGACGTCACCACCATCCCGATCTCGGCACTGCACGGCGACAACGTGGTGACCAAGAGCGATAAGGCGCCCTGGTACGACGGGCCGCCGCTGCTAAGTCATCTGGAGGACGTCTACATCGCCGGTGACCGCAACCTGGTCGACGTGCGCTTCCCGGTGCAGTACGTCATCCGGCCGCAGACCCGCGAACACGCCGACCATCGCAGCTACGCCGGCACCGTCGCCAGCGGCATCATGCGACCCGGCGACGAGGTCGTGGTGCTGCCCAGCGGAAAAACCAGTCTTATCACCGCCATCGACGGGCCCGAGGGCCCGGTGGTTGAGGCCTTTCCGCCGATGGCGGTCTCGATCAGCCTGGCCGATGACATCGACATCTCCCGCGGCGACCTGCTGGCCCGCCCGCAGAATCAGCCCGCCGCCACCACCGAGTTCGATGCGATGGTGTGCTGGATGGCCGACGAGGCCGCGCTCGAGCCCGGCCGGGACTACATCATCAAGCACACCACCCGGACCACCCGGGTGCGCGTCACCGCTCTGGATTACCGCCTTGACGTCAACACCCTGCACCGCGACAAGAGCGCCACGGCCCTCAAGCTCAACGAACTCGGCCGGGTGAGCCTGCGTACCCAGGTGCCCCTGCTGCTCGATGAATACACCCGCAATGCGGCCACCGGATCCTTCATCCTCATCGACCCGGACACCAACGTCACCGTAGCGGCCGGCATGGTGCGCGACACGACGCCGGTCGCCACCCGCACCGCCACGCCCAACACGGTGCGGCATCAGTCCCTGGTGACGGCGGGGGAGCGGCTGACCCGGGGTCGCACGGTGTGGTTCACCGGGTTGTCGGGATCGGGCAAGTCCTCGGTGGCGGTCCTGGCTGAGCAGAGCCTGCTCGAACACGGTTGTCCGGCCTACATTCTCGACGGCGACAACCTGCGCCACGGCCTCAACGCCGACCTCGGCTTCACGATGGCCGATCGGGCCGAGAACCTGCGCCGCCTGGCCCACGTGGCCACCCTGATGGCCGACGCCGGGCTGACCGTGCTCGTTCCGGCGATCAGCCCGATGGCCGAGCATCGCGAACTGGCCCGCACGGTTCACACCGAAGCCGGGATCGAGTTCTTCGAGGTGTTCGTCGACACCCCGTTGGCGGATTGCGAACGTCGCGACCCCAAGGGTCTCTACGCCAAGGCCCGTGCCGGTGAGATCACCCACTTCACCGGAATAGACAGCCCGTATCAGCGGCCGAAGAATCCAGACCTGCGCCTCACCCCGGAGCACACCGCCGCTCAACTCGCCGAGCAGGTCGTCGCCCTGCTGGAAGCCCAGGTATGAAAGACCGGCCGTGAACGATCATGAATTGGCCGCCGCGCTGGCCGCCGAGGCCGGCCGACTGCTGCTCGACGTGCGCACCGAATTCGCCGACGCGCCGTCCGAAGAACGCAAGGCCGCGGGCGACATGCGTTCCCACGACTTCCTGATCGCGCGATTGGCGGCCGCGCGCCCCGGCGACGCGGTGCTCTCCGAGGAGGGCGCCGATGATCCGATCCGACTGCGCAGCGACCGGGTCTGGATCGTCGACCCCCTCGACGGCACTCGTGAGTTCGCCGATCCCGGACGTGCGGACTGGGCGGTGCACGTCGCGCTATGGTCGGGCGGTGAACTGATCGCGGGGGCGGTGGCACTGCCCGCTCGAGGCGTGACGCTGGCGACACCGCAGGTGCCGCCACTGCCGCCGGCGCCGGCGGTGCCGCGCATCGTGGTCTCGCGCACCCGTCCGCCCGCAGTCGCGTTGCGGGTCCGAGCGGCCCTAGGTGCCACGCTGGTCGAGATGGGCTCGGCGGGGGCGAAAGTCGCCGCGGTGGTGCAGGGCGACGCCGAGGTATATGTACACGCCGGCGGGCAGTACGAGTGGGATTCGGCGGCGCCGGTTGCCGTGGCTCGCGCGGCGGGTCTGCACACCTCCCGCATCGACGGTTCGCCGTTGCGCTACAACCAATCCGAACTCCTGCTACCCGACCTGGTGGTGTGCCGACCGCAGTACGCCCAGGCCGTGCTCGCCGCCCTGCGCTAAGGCGGTCAATACTGGCCGCGAACGGGGCAAAGACTTCTCCGTTACCCAGGAAAGACTTCTCTATTACCCAGAAAACGTTTGCTCTCAGGTCCACACCGGAGGCCCGCCGGTGCGCAGCCCAGCAATTTCAAAGTTTGTTCGCAAAATCGCAATGTGGCTCTGAACAGCGACTTCATCCGGAGAGCCGGTTCGCCACAACCCGGTTTCGGGGGACCTAAGTAACTTCTTTGCCCGAATTACTTGCGCTCAGGTTTTTCTCAGCTATTGTCATGGAGTCAGTACTCAACTGCTTACCTTTACTCGGAGGAACTACCGTGCAAATCTCACTTCGTTCACACTTGATCGCGGGTACCGCCGCGGTTGTCGGGGCGAGCGCCATCGCTATGACCCCGGTGATGGGGGCTCAGTTGAGCCTGCCGTCGATCAGCACCCCGTCGGTAGCCAAGGTGGCACTTGCCGGCTTTGACAGCCCGATCAGCGAGCTGCTGGGGTCTGTCATCCTCGGCGGGCAGCTGCTGCTCAACACCGGACCCCAGAACGCCGCTGATCCGGCGGCTTGGGGCCCGACGGCCTTCGGTACGACCACCGGCGGGGTATTCACGCCGTACTTCGGTGCGGACCTTATCGCTGGCGGGCTAGTTGCCTCTGGCCTGTATCTGGGCGGCGCGGAGGGGGATTTTGGTGTCGGTGTTCTCCCGCAGATCATCGATGACGCGCTGCCGATCATCCGCCAGCTGGGGATCAACGGTTCGGATTATCTCAACGTCACCGTCGCGGCCCTGTCCGCCGCCGGCGTCGCGCTGAGTGAGGGCGTCTGGAACGCCGCCGGTGACCTGCTCTCCCTCGACATCACGGGTGCCCTGGCAACCCTGGCCAATTCGATCAGTGCCGCGGGCACCCTGGCCCTTGGCGCAGGGGCATACGTCCTGCAGAACGTGGTGAATCGGGCCGGGGCCGTACTCGAGGTTCTCACAGGCAACGGGGGCGCTCTGATCGAAGCCGTCGTGGCGCAGATCGGTGTGGTGCTAGCGAAGGTCGGTCAAGTTGTGGACGACACAGTATCCGGGGGCTTCTCCGAAGCCGGCTGGAATGCCTTGGTCGACGGGGTCTTCGGTGCGACCGGCATTCCGGGAACGGTCCTCAACGTCACCGTCGGTGCCGGCCAAGTGGTAAATGGCAATACACCTGATACGGCCTTCGTGCCGAGCCACCGCACATTGGTCCGCGGCTTGGTGGTGGGAGTCTCCGGCGCGCTGGCGACCCCGCTCCCGCCTCCTCCGGTTGCTGCTGAAGCTCCGGCGGCATCGGCGGCGTCTGTCCGTGCGGACGTGGCCGAGGCGGCTCCGGCTGCTGAGGCTGCGACTGGCGGCGACAGCAGCGAGGCGGCTCCGGCCGGCGACAGCACCGAGGCGGCTCCGGCCGCTGAGGCTGCCCCGGCTGCCGAAGCAGCCCCGGCTGCCGAAGCAGCTCCGGCTGCTGAGGCTGCGGCGGAGAAGCCGGCTCGCAAGGCAGCCCGCGCAGCGCGCGGCGCGGCCGCACGCGGCTAGTCAGCAGCACGAAAGCGCAGTAATACGTAGCGCAGCAGCAAACACGGTGCCCCTCCGTTCGCGGAGGGGCACCGTGCTGCCTGGGGTCGGCCAGCGCAAGAAAATTGGGGCGTCTGGTCAGCGGTTTCCGGTTGCGCTCAGGTTTTTCTCAGGTATAGTTCAGGAGGATCGGGAAGGCGGTGAGGCGCGTGCGTGGAGTAATTGGACCTATTTTGACGACCGGGGTGTCTCTGGTGACCGCTGGCATCGTCGTCGCCAATCCGATCGTGGCACCGCGGGCCGACATCGCGATCCCGGCCGTGCAACTGTCGTCCGGTAATTCCGAGACCATCGGAATGCTGGATCAGGCCTTCCTCGACGCCATCGCCCCCGGCCCCGCGGGGTCGAGCAACCCCTTCTCAGTTCTCAAGCAACTGATCACCGGACTGGCCTCCGACGCCACCTCGCTGGGCAGGAACGCGATGGTCGACGCCTTCGTGGCCGGCGTCGCCGCGGTATCCCAGCCCGAGTTGACCGCGTCCTCCTACCCCTACATCGCTGCCCCCGTATTCGCTCCCGCCGGCGTTCCCCCGGGCGGTTTCGGGGCAGGCCTGCCAGCAAGGATCGATTCGGGTGTGTCCGGCCCGGTCATCGTCACGCCGATTCCCACCGCTGCCGATATCTCCGACGCGCTGAGCGGTCCAGGCTTCGCCGTGGATGGACTTGTGGCTCCGGTGGTGCGGGATCTCGTGAGCAGCATCGTCGCCGATGTCGAGTATGTGGGCAACGGTCTCGTCGCTGCGGCCTTCGCCGCCGGTGCCCTGGTGGCCTACCAGCCGATCCTGATCGCCAAAACCCTGACCGCGCTGGTCAACGGCGACTTCGAGGGTGCGTTGAGCAATGCCGTCAAGGTGGTGGTAGCTCCGCTCGGCCCGCCGGCAATGGTGTACGACACCTTGCGCAACGTTGTCATCAAGCACCTGACACCGTCGCCCCCCGCGGTGGCACCTGCCGCGGCCGCACAACCGGTCCCCGTGTCGCCGGTCTCGGTCCCCGTGTCGCCGGTCTCGGGCCCGCGGGTTTCCGCACCCGACGTCGGTGCCACCCCGGCGCCCACCGCCCGGGATGATCGCCGCCACCGAAATAACCCGGCACCGGCACTCACGCCCGACGCCGATCCAGTGCCCACCCCGGTGTCGGTTCCCGATGCTGTTGCCGTCGGGAACAGTCTCGCCGGTGCGGCCCGCAAGGCCGCCGGAGAGATCCGCGCCGCGATCGGTGCGGCCGGTGAACGGGCTGCCAATGAAAGTTCGGCCGTCGCTGATGTCCCGGTCGCCGACGTGCCGGTCGCAGATGTCGCCGACGCGCCGGTCGCGGTTGTCGCGGACAGCGACACCCCCCCGGACGTCTCCGACGGGCCCGGCAGGGCTGCCGGGCGCGGCCAGGCCGCCCGCCACCGCGGCTGACCCGCGCCGGCGGCTGCTGTCCCCGCTGGTCGCGGGCAGTGGCACAATCTCCCATCATGCGGATGTCGGCGAAAGCAGAATACGCCGTTCGCGCCATGACCCAACTGGCTACGGTCGAGTCGGGCGTAGTAGTCAAGACCGACGACCTCGCCGCCGCCCAGAGCATTCCCGCGCAATTCCTCGTCGATATCCTTGCCGATCTGCGCGCCGACCGACTGGTGCGAAGCCACCGCGGCCGGGACGGCGGCTACGAACTGGCCCGTCCGGCCGAGGCGATCAGCATCGCCGACGTCCTGCGCTGTATCGACGGGCCCCTGGCCAGCGTCCGCGACATCGGGTTGGGGGATCTGCCCTATGCCGGGCCCACCGCGGCGCTCACCGATGTCTGGCGGGCACTGCGGGGCAGTATGCGGGCCGTGCTGGAGAGCACTACGCTGGCCGACGTCGCCGCCGGCGCCCTGCCCGGCCACGTCGCGGCGTTGGCCGCCGATTACCTCGCCCAGGAGGACCACCGCGGACGCCGCAGTGGTTGACGCGACGGGAGTTGACGCGACGGGCGTTGACGTAACAGGCTCGGCCAACCCGGCGCCGACCCGGGTGGAAATCCTGGGCGGCATCGGACCTAACTGGTTCGCCTCCGTCATGGGCACCGGGATCGTTGCCACCGCAGGCGCCACATTGCCGATTCGCCTTCCCGGCCTGTACACCTTCACCCACGTGGTGTGGGTGATCGCTGCGCTGCTGCTGGTGGTGCTGCTGGCCGTCATCGGTGGGCATTGGCTGCGGCACCCGACCGCGGCGCGCAGCCACGCCCGCAACCCGCAGATGGCGCATTTCTACGGCGCGGCACCGATGGCGCTGCTGACCGTGGCCTCCGGCGCGGTGTTGGTGGGCGGTGATCTGATCGGCGAACGCGCCGCAGTGGAACTGGCCTGGGCGCTGTGGGTGGCGGGCACCATCGGCGGGCTGTTCACCGCCGTGAGCATTCCGTTCCTGATGTTCACCCAGCACTCGGTCGAACCCGACGCCGCATTCGGTGGCTGGTTGATGCCGGTGGTCCCGCCCATGGTCGCCGCGGCCACCGGGGCACTGCTGATACCGCACCTGCCACCCGGAGTCGGTCGCCAGACCATGTTCTACGGTTGTTACGCGCTGTTCGGGCTGAGCCTGGTGGCGGCCCTCATCATCATCTCGATGATCTGGAGCAGGCTGGCGCTCTACGGGGTCTCGGGCACCGCCCGGGTGCCGACGCTGTGGATCGTCCTGGGCCCACTCGGTCAATCCATCACGGCCGCAGGACTTCTCGGTCTTAATGCGGCGCTGGCTGTGGCCCCTGACATCGCTGCGGCCATGAACTTGTTCGCGATTCTCTTCGGCGTTCCGGTGTGGGGATTCGCGGTGCTGTGGATCGCGTTGGCCACCGCGCTGACCATGCGAACCGTGCGCCGCGGTATGCCGTTCGCACTGACCTGGTGGAGCCTGACGTTCCCGGTCGGGACCTTCGTGACCGGCACCACCCAGTTGGCCGTGCACACCGGACTCCCGGCATTCACCGTCGCCGCGGTGATCGCCTACTTCGGGCTGCTGGGCACCTGGCTGCTGGTCGCGGGCCGCACTGCGCGCGGGAGCCTGCGCGGAAACCTCCTGGCGCCGCCCGTCCCGGCCGAACCGGTCCGGGCCCGCAAGGATCCGGCGCGCTAACCCGGCGAGGATCGCGGCCGGCGGGCGGCGTGCCACAATCGCGAGCGTGCAGGTAGGTATGAGCATGCCGGTGATGGAACCCGACCTTGATGCGAGCGTGTTGCGCCGGTGGGCGCAGGCGATCGATTCCGGCCCGTTCTCCTCACTGTGCTGGGGCGAGCGCATCGCCTTCGGCAATCCCGAGGCGCTGACACTCCTCGGGGCCTTGGCGGCCTGGACGCAGCGGGTCCCGCTGATCACCACGGTGGTGGTGCCCCAGCTGCACGACCCGGTGCTGCTGGCCAAATCGCTGGCCACCGGCGATATGCTCTGCGGCGGCCGGCTCACCGTCGGCGTCGGGGTGGGCGGTCGGCACGAGGACTACCTGGCCGTCGGCGCGGACCCGTCGACGCAGACCATGCGCGAGATGGCACAGCGGGTCGAGATCATGAAACGGGTGTGGGAGGGGGAGAAGATCACCGAATCCGTTGTTCCGGTCGGCCCACCCACGGTCCACCAGGGCGGACCTCGACTGCTGGTCGGCACCATCGGGCCCAAGACGCTGCGCAGCGCCGCGCCGTGGGCCGACGGCCTGGCCGGCATCACGCTGGACCTCGACGTCGCCAAACAGGACGAGCTGTTCGAGGTCGGCCGCACCGCCTGGGCGCAGGCCGGCAAGCCGACCCCCCATCTGGCCACCTCGTTCTGGTTCGCCCTCGGCGACCCGGCCGACTCCCGCGCCCAGATTCACCGCCACCTGCGGCACTATATGAATTGGATCCCGGGTGAGTTCGTCGACGCGATGGCTCCGCACACCGGCTTTGCCGGCACCGAGGACGAACTGGCCGACGTGCTGGGGCAGTTCGCCGCCATCGGCACCAGCGAGATTCACCTCATCCCGACCAGTACCGACCTCGATCAGCTACGCCGCGTGGCCGACGTGGTCGCAGACTTTGACACCAACCCCGACACCAACCCCGACACCAACCCCGACACCAACCCCGAGACGACACCATGACGCAGTCCTACGGCAACTACCAGATCGAGATCTACTTCCAGGGCCTGGCCGGGGTGCTGCCCGCGCTGCCGATGACCTTCGAGGAGTTGGAGTCCCGGGCGCAGCAGGCGCTGTCGCCGTCCATCTGGTCCTACGTCGCCGGTGGCGCCGGAGACGAACGCACCCAGCGCGCCAACGTGACCGCATTCGAGCAGTGGGGACTCATCCCACGGATGCTCGTCGGCGCCACCGAACGCGACCTCGGCGTCGAACTCTGGGGACGACGCTGGCCGGCGGTGTTCATGGCGCCGGTCGGGGTGATCGGCCTGTGCACACCGGACCGGCACGGCGACCTCGCCGCCGCCCGCGCTGCCGCGCGCACCGGGGTGCCGCTGTGTGTGTCGACGCTCACGATGGACCCACTGGAGGACGTCGCAGCCGAATTCGGTGATACGCCAGGGCTATTCCAGCTTTACACCCCCACCGACCGGGAGCTTGCCGAGAGCCTGGTCCACCGTGCCGAGGCGGCCGGCTACGCCGGCATCGTGGTCACGCTGGACACCTGGATCCCGGGCTGGCGGCCCCGCGATCTATCGACCGCCAACTTCCCTCAGTTGCGCGGGCTGTGTCTGGCCAACTACATCAGCGATCCGCACTTCCGGGCCAAGGTCGAGGCCGACATCGATGCAGATCCTCGCGCGGCGGTGCCGCACTGGATCAGCGTCTTTGGAAATTCATTGACCTGGAACGACATTCCGTGGCTGCGCTCGATCACCACGCTGCCCCTGATCTTGAAGGGAATTTGCCACCCCGATGATGCGCGGCGAGCCATCGACGCCGGAGTGGACGGCATCTACTGCTCCAACCACGGTGGCCGCCAGGCCAACGGTGGACTCCCCGCCATCGACTGCCTCCTTGAAGTGGTCGCCGCAAGCGGGGACACCCCGGTGCTGTTCGACTCCGGCGTCCGATCCGGAGCCGACGTGGTCAAGGCGCTCGCAATGGGTGCCAGGGCCGTCGGCATCGGCCGCCCCTACGCCTACGGCGCGGCATTGGCCGGAACCGACGGGATCGTCCACGTGCTGCGGTCGATCCTGGCCGAAGTCGACTTGATCATGGCCATCGACGGTTACCCCACACTCAAGGATCTGACCCCGGACTCGTTGCGGCGCGTGCAACGATAAATCCATGGCGCAGCCTTCGACCCACGTCACCCGACTTGCGGAGAAGCAGAGTAATTCGCGCGAACACCTCGACGATCTGCTCGACAGCACGCCACTGGCGACCATCGCCTTCGTCCGTGACGGACATCCGGTCGCGCTGCCGATCGGGTTCGCCCGCATCGACGACGAACTCGTCATCCACGGATCGACCGGATCGCCGTGGCTTCGTGAACTGGCCGATGGTGCGCAGGTTGCGGTGAGCATCACCACACTTGAGGGCGTGCTGGTGGCGCGAAGCGGTTTCGAGTCCTCGTTCCGCTATCGCAGCGCGGTGATCTTCGGCCGGTTCGCGGTGATCGTCGACGACAAGGTCCGCTACCTCAACACGCTGACCGACACCTTCATCCCCGGCCGCGTCGCCGAACTTCGAGCCAGTACCGCCAAGGAACTCGCCGCCACCGTGGTACTGCGGTTGCCCATCGGGCTCGACAACTGGTCGCTCAAAATCGGTGACGGTTGGTCGGAGGATCCCGAGTCCGACGTCGCCGCCGGCGGCTGGGCCGGGGTGGTTCCGATTACGACGACCTACGGGCCACCCATGCGCGCACCGGACTGCCCTGAGGCCATCGAGGTCCCGCCCTCAGTGCTGGGGTTGTCCGGGGCGCTGACAAACCGGCGCCGTCGGCCCGAGGGCCGGTAATTGGTTTAGAAGTTTTTGCAGCCGTTGACAGCTCTGCCGATCGGCCCGCCAGAGGCATTGATGACGTCGTCGCTAATGTCCGTCAGCTGATCTTTGCCGAGCGCCTGCTCCAGCGTGTTCGCTAACTGATCACGCTGTCCCGGAGGAGCGGCCAGGATCACATCCAGGGCGACCCGCAGCTTCTGCTCCGTTTGTGGATCGCTACTGATGTTGCCCCAGATTAGGGGGGCGTTCTGCTGCAGCGACGACATAATCTGTTGCTGCGAGCACGTAGTGGTGTTGAGGGTGTCAGCAGATGCCGGTCCCGCTACCGCTACGGCAAGACAGGCCAGACCTGCCGCCATGCCCAAATACCAACCAAGATCTTTCTTCATGTCGCTCGTGTTGCCCATGGTGGGCAAGGTAGCAGGTGTTGGGGTCGACCCCACAGTTATCAGATTCGCAAGGGTGCCCCCGGCAGGATTCGAACCTGCGGCCTTCTGCTCCGGAGGCAGACGCTCTATCCCCTGAGCTACGGGGGCGCGAAGATCGCGCCGTCGGGCAAGCCGAGCCTAACGCATAGGATAAGACCCCGTGACCCCCTCCGACCTCGCCGAGTTGCTGCGCGGCACCGCTGCGGCGGTGCTGACCGAGCACGGCCTCGACCCGGCGGCGCTGCCGGCGGAGGTCACCGTCGAGCGGCCGCGCAATCCTGCACACGGTGATTACGCCACCAACCTTGCACTGCAGGTAGGTAAGAAGGCCGGCACGAATCCGCGTGAATTCGCCGGTTGGCTGGCTACGGCACTCGCCCACGCCGACGGTATCGCCGCCGCGGACGTCGCCGGTCCCGGATTCGTCAACCTGCGCATCGAGACCGCTGCCCAGGGCCTCATCGTTGCCAACGTCATCGCTGCCGGCGTGGAGTACGGCCGCTCCGGCCACCTCGACGGCCGCAACATCAACCTTGAGTTCGTCTCGGCCAACCCGACCGGCCCGATCCACATCGGCGGCACCCGGTGGGCCGCTGTCGGAGACGCACTGGGCCGCCTGCTGGCCACTCAGGGTGCGACGGTCGTGCGGGAGTATTACTTCAACGATCACGGCGCCCAGATCGACCGGTTCGTCGACTCGCTGATCGCCGCCGCCAACGGTGAGCCCGCACCGGAGAACGGCTACGCCGGTGCCTACGTCGTCGATATCGCCCGGCAGGTCCTCGCCCAGGCCCCCGATGCGATGAGTCTTCCCGATGCCGAGCGTCGCGAGACCTTCCGTGGCATCGGGGTGGATCTGATGTTCACCCATATCAAGGCATCGCTGCACGAGTTCGGCACCGATTTCGACGTCTTCACCCACGAGGACTCGATGCACACCAGTGGCCGGGTGGACCAGGCGATCGCCAAACTGCGCCAGACCGGCGCGATCTACGACAAGGACGGCGCGACCTGGTTGCGCACCACCGAGTTCGGCGACGACAAGGACCGTGTCGTCATCAAAAGCGATGACGAACCTGCCTACATCGCCGCGGACCTGGCCTACTACCTGGACAAGCGTCAGCGGGGATTCGACCTGTGCATCTACATGCTCGGGGCCGACCACCACGGCTACATCGCCCGGCTCAAAGCCGCCGCCGCCGCCCTCGGCGAGGACCCCGCCACCGTGGAGGTGCTGATCGGCCAGATGGTCAACCTCCTCCGCGACGGGCAACCGGTGAAAATGAGCAAGCGGGCGGGCACCGTCATCACCCTCGACGACCTCGTCGAGGCCATCGGGACCGATGCGGCGCGCTACGCGCTGATCCGGTCATCGGTGGACTCACCCATCGACATCGACCTGGCGCTGTGGTCCTCTGCCTCGGCTGAAAACCCGGTGTATTACGTGCAGTACGCACACGCGCGTCTGTGCGCGCTGGCCCGCAACGCCGCCGAATTGGGACTGACCCCCGATGTGGCGCATCTCGCCGAACTCGGTCACGAGAGGGAGGGTGCGTTGATCCGCACCCTGGGCGAATTCCCCCGGGTACTGCAGTCGGCCGCAGCGCTGCGTGAGCCGCACCGGGTCTGCCGCTATCTGGAGGACCTGGCCGGTGACTACCACAGGTTCTATGACGCCCACCGGGTGCTGCCCCGTGGCGATGAGCCGGCCAACGATCTGCACCGCGCACGGCTGGCGCTGTGCGCGGCGACCCGCCAGGTGACTGCCAACGGACTAAGGATTCTTGGCATCTCGGCACCGGAGCGGATGTGAACGTCCATCCGGCGGGGCCGCGGCACGCCGAGGAGATCGGCCGGGGTGGGCCGCCGCCCCGACCGCGAGACGCCGCCGAGATGGCGGCCCTGGCGCCGGATATCTGGCCGAGTAACCTCTGCCGCGGCTCCGACGGAGTGGTCAGGGTGGCCGGTGTCACCGTGACTCGACTGGCCGAGCAGTACGGAACGCCGCTGTTCGTGATCGACGAGGACGACTTTCGCGGCCGGTGCCGATCGATGGCCGCGGCCTTCGGCGGCGGAGACAACGTGCATTACGCAGCCAAGGCGTTCCTGTGCACCGAGATCGCTCGCTGGGTCGCCGAGGAGGGTTTGTCGCTCGACGTCGCCAGCGGCGGTGAGTTGGCTGTCGCGCTGCACGCCGGATTTCCGGCTCAGCGAATCGCACTGCACGGCAACAACAAATCCATCGACGAACTCACCTCGGCCGTTGAAGCCGGCGTCGGTTACGTGGTGCTGGACTCGATGATCGAGATCGATCGGCTTGAACGGGTCGCGGCGGCGGCCGGGATCGTGCAGAACGTGATGATCCGGGTGACCGTCGGAGTGGAGGCCCACACCCACGAATACATCGCCACCGCCCACGAGGACCAGAAGTTCGGCCTGTCACTGGCTGCCGGTGACGCGATGAGAGCGGTGCGGCAGGTCTTTGACGCCGACCACCTCCGCCTCGTCGGGCTGCACAGCCACATCGGTTCGCAGATCTTCGACGCCGGAGGTTTTGAGTTGGCCGCCCGGCGGGTCATCGGTCTGCTGCGTGACATCGTCGCGGAGTTCGGAGTGGACAAAACCACCCAGATCGCCACCGTCGATCTCGGCGGCGGTATGGGCATCTCCTATGTCCCCGGCGACGACCCGCCTCCGGTGGCCGAACTGGCCGCGAAGCTGGAGGCCATTGTGCGCACCGAGTCCGGCGCGGTCGGCCTGCCCGCCCCGAGACTGGTCGTCGAACCCGGCCGGGCCATTGCCGGACCCGGCACCATCACCGTGTACGAGGTCGGCACCGTCAAGGATGTGACGATCAGCGCGGGGGCGCGGCGGCGCTACGTCAGCGTCGACGGCGGGATGAGTGACAACATCCGAACCTCGCTCTACGGTGCGCAGTACGACGTCCGCCTGGTGTCGCGGTCCAGTACCGCCGACCCGACACTGGCCCGCATCGTCGGCAAGCACTGCGAGAGTGGCGATATTGTGGTGCACGACGCCTGGATCCCCGACGACACCACTCCCGGTGATCTGCTCGCTGTTGCCGCGACCGGCGCCTACTGCTATTCGATGTCGAGTCGGTACAACCTGATCGGCCGCCCGGCAGTGGTGGCCGTGCGCGACGGGCGGGCCCGCCTGGTGCTGCGCCGGGAGAATGTCGATGATCTGCTCAGCCTGGAGGTGCGCGCATGAGTAAGCCGATCGGTATCGCGGTGCTCGGATTGGGCAACGTGGGCCGCGAGGTGGTGCGGATCATCGAGTCCAGTGCCGCCGATCTGACTGCGCGCATCGGTGCGCCGTTGGAACTACGCGGGGTGGCCGTGCAACGGGTCTCCGATGACCGGACGGTGCCGATCGGACTGCTGACCGACAACGTCGAAGAACTGGTCTCCCGTTCCGACGTCGACATCGTCGTGGAGTTGATGGGTCCGGTCGAACCCGCGCGCAAAGCCATCCTGACCGCGTTGGAACATGGAAAATCGGTGGTGACCGCCAACAAGGCTCTGTTGGCCCAGTCCACCGGCGAGTTGGCGCAGGCGGCAGAAGCGGCCCACGTCGACCTGTACTTCGAGGCGGCGGTGGCCGGCGCGATCCCGGTGATCCGGCCGCTGACCCAGTCGTTGGCTGGTGACACCGTGATACGGGTCGCCGGCATCGTGAACGGAACGACCAACTACATTCTGTCCGAAATGGCCTCTACCGGAGCCGATTACGCCAGCGCGCTGGCTGATGCCAGCGCTCTGGGCTACGCCGAGGCCGATCCCACCGCGGACGTCGAGGGGTATGACGCCGCGGCTAAGGCCGCGATCCTGGCATCTATCGCCTTCCACACCCCGGTCACCGCCGATGACGTCTTCCGGGAGGGCATCACCAAAGTCAGCCCGGCGGACTTCGCTGCCGCCCGTGGGCTGGGTTGCACGATCAAGCTGCTAGCCATCTGCGAACGCGTCACCGCTGTGGACGGCTCCGAACGGGTTTCGGCGCGGGTCTACCCGGCCCTGGTGCCCTTGAGTCACCCACTGGCGACGGTCAACGGCGCGTTCAACGCTGTCGTCGTGGAAGCCGAGGCCGCTGGCCGGCTGATGTTCTACGGGCAGGGGGCCGGTGGTAACCCCACCGCCTCGGCGGTGATGGGCGACGTGGTCATGGCCGCGCGCAACCGGGTGCACGGCGGCCGAGGCCCCCGGGAGTCGAAGTACGCGCAGTTGCCGATCGCGCCGATGGGCGTCATCTCCACCCGGTACTACGTGAGTATGACGGTGGAGGACCGCCCGGGCGTGTTGGCTGCGGTCGCAATGGAATTCGGCCGACGTGCAGTCAGCATCGCCGAGGTGCGGCAGGAGGGTATTCTCGACTCCCACGGCCATCCCACCGGCGCGCGGATCGTTGTGGTCACCCACCGGGCCGCCGATGCGGCGTTGTCTGAGACCGTCGCCGCGCTGTCGGAACTGGATGTCGTTTTGGAGGTCAACAGCGTGTTGCGTCTGGAGGGAACCAGCGAATGAGTAATACCTCGACACGCGTTCACGCCCCATGGCCCGGCCTGATCGAGGCCTACCGCGACCGGTTGCCGATGGCGGCCGGATGGACGCCGGTGACGCTGCTGGAAGGTGCCACGCCGCTGGTCCCCGCGCGACGACTCTCGGAGCGGACCGGTTGCACCGTGCATCTGAAGGTCGAGGGCGCCAACCCCACCGGGTCGTTCAAGGACCGCGGCATGACCATGGCGGTGACCGAGGCGGTGGCGCGCGGCCAGAAGGCGGTGCTGTGTGCGTCGACCGGCAACACCTCGGCCTCGGCGGCGGCGTATGCCGCCCGGGCCGGCATCACCTGCGCGGTATTGATTCCGCAGGGCAAGATCGCGATGGGCAAGCTGGCCCAGGCGGTCATGCACGGCGCCAAGATCATTCAGGTCGACGGCAACTTCGATGACTGCCTCGAACTGGCCCGCAAGCTCACCGCCGACTACCCGAGCGTCTCCCTGGTGAACAGCGTCAATCCGGTGCGCATCGAGGGCCAGAAAACAGCGGCCTTCGAGATCGTTGACGCCTTGGGCACCGCGCCGGATGTGCACGCGCTCCCGGTGGGCAATGCCGGCAACATCACCGCCTACTGGCGCGGCTACACTGAGTATCACCGGGACGGCCTGAGCGACCGATTGCCCCGGATGCTCGGCACCCAGGCCGCCGGGGCCGCACCCCTGGTGCTGGGTAAGCCGGTCCGCCACCCGGAGACGTTGGCCACGGCCATCAGGATCGGGTCGCCGGCCTCCTGGGATGGCGCGATGACCGCGCGGGAGGAATCCGGCGGGAGGTTTGTGGCCGCCACCGATGACGAATTGCTGGCCGCCTACCGACTGCTGGCCCGCGACGAAGGGGTGTTCGTCGAACCAGCGTCGGCGGCGGGTGTCGCCGGACTACTCAAAGCGGTTGAGGACGGTTGGGTGCGGCCCGGGTCGACGGTGGTCTGCACCGTCAGTGGACATGGCCTCAAGGACCCCGACACCGCCCTGCGGGACATGCCGACCGTGACCCCGGTCGCCGTCGACCCGGGCGCGGTTGCGGCCGCTCTCGGCCTGGGCTGATCCGCCGGTGAATCTCGTGCTGCCCGCAGGTTTGACCGCCTACGCAGAGGTGGCGGCCTCGACTGCCAACCTGGGCCCGGGATTCGACAGTGTCGCCCTGGCACTGGGCCGCTATGACCGGATCGAGGTCGAGACGACCGAAACCGGCCTGCGCGTCGATGTGACCGGCGAGGGTGTCGGGCAGGTGCCGACGGGTCCTGAGCATCTGGTCGTCACCGCCATCCACCGTGGTCTGGCGGTAGCGGGTGTGTGCGCCGGTGGCCTAGTTGTCGGCTGCCACAACGCGATTCCGCACTCCCGCGGACTCGGATCATCTGCGGCGGCGGTCGTCGGTGGTCTCGCGATTGCCAATGCCCTTGTGGCGCAGGTGGATCGAGAGCCTTTTACCGACGTGCAGTTGATCCAGCTGGCCTCGGAGTTCGAGGGCCACCCCGACAACGCCTCCGCGGCGGTACTCGGTGGCGCGGTGGTGTCCTGGACCGAGGCCACCACCGGGTGCACGCCGCCCGGATACGCCGCAACCCGGCTACGACTGCACCCCGATATCCGATTGTTCCCGGGGATCCCCGAATTACGGTCCTCCACTGCGCAGACCAGGGTGATGTTGCCGGTTCAGGTCAGCCACGAGGCTGCACGTTTCAATGTCAGCCGGGCGGCGTTGCTGGTGGTGGCGCTTACTGAACGCCCGGAACTGCTGATGGCGGCCACCGAGGATGTCCTGCACCAAGCACAGCGCGCCCCGGCAATGCCGGCCAGTGCCGACTACCTCCGGGTGCTGCGGGAATGCGGGGTGCCCGCGGTGCTCTCCGGGGCAGGCCCGGCCGTTCTTGCGCTTACCGCCGGCACCGATGTGCCCGCCGAGGCCGTTGACTTCGGCGCCGCTAACGGTTTCCTCACCGCCGAGATGGCCGTCGGCGCGCCGGTACGCTGGAACTCAGGTGTAGCGACGGGGTCGTCGGGGACCGGGCGGTAGGCAATCTTGCTTCAGGCAGCAAAGACGGTTATCCTTCTGATGTCCAGCAATTGCAGCGTTCATTTCTGCGCCGACACTAGGACGATCACCGAAACCTTCGATCTGCACTCAGTGGACAGACGGTTGCCCTCATAACGTCGGCCCCGGCATCCATTCAGTTGGCACCGACACCGGTGATACCTCGCAATCAGCGATTCGGCTGAATGCCAGAAACCCCCGCAAGTCGAAAACGCGGGGGAGGAAAGGAAATCCGTGACCGATACGGACCTCATCACGGCCCAGGACCGCACTCCGCCAACGGAGTCGACGGCCGCCGTGAAACCCGCGAGCCTCGATGACGACGCCTCTCCGGCCGGTTCTTCCGGTGGCTCGCTGAACGCCATGGTGCTACCGGAACTGCGCGCGCTGGCGACCAGTGCCGGCGTCAAGGGCACCTCCGGTATGCGCAAGGGCGAGCTGATCTCGGCGATCCGCGAAACCCGGAACACCCGCCCCGCCGCTGAACCGGCCGAGCGTGTCGAACCGGCCGAGCGTGCCGAACCCGCCGAGCGTGCCGAACCCGCCGAGCGTGCCGAACCGGCCGAGCGTGCGGCGCGCACCTCCGACCGCGATGCCGAAGCAACGAAACGTCGTCCCGACACGACCGAACAGCGCAAAGCCGAATCCGCGGAGCGCAAGGCACCGACGGAACGCAGGGCCGAAACCGCCGATCACGGTGGCGAACCGGGTGGTTCCAACAACCGCGACGATGACGGTGACGGCCGCGGTGGACGCCGTGGTCGTCGGTTCCGCGACCGGCGCCGCCGCGGCGAACGCCCCGGCGGTGGCGACCACGGTGGCGGTGGCGGTGCCGAGGCTGAGCTTCGTGAGGACGACGTCGTCCAACCGGTGGCCGGGATCCTCGACGTGCTCGACAATTACGCGTTCGTGCGTACCTCCGGCTACCTGGCCGGTCCCAACGACGTCTACGTGTCGATGAACATGGTCCGCAAGAACGGCCTGCGACGGGGCGACGCCGTCACCGGTGCGGTGCGGGTGTCCCGCGAGACTGATCCCGGCGCCCAAAATCAGCGGCAGAAATTCAATCCTCTAGTGCGGTTGGACAGCGTCAACGGCGGCCCGGTTGAGGATGCCCGCAAGCGGCCCGAGTTCGGCAAACTGACCCCGCTGTATCCCAATCAGCGGCTGCGACTGGAGACCTCCCCGGAGAAGTTGACCACCCGCGTCATCGACCTCATCATGCCGATCGGCAAGGGCCAGCGCGCACTGATCGTCTCACCGCCCAAGGCCGGCAAGACCACGATCATGCAGGACATCGCCAACGCCATCACCCGCAACAACCCGGAATGTCACCTGATGGTGGTTCTTGTCGACGAGCGGCCCGAAGAGGTCACCGATATGCAGCGTTCGGTCAAGGGCGAGGTGATCGCCTCAACCTTCGACCGGCCGCCGTCGGATCACACCCAGGCCGCCGAACTCGCCATCGAGCGGGCCAAGCGACTCGTCGAGCAGGGCAAGGACGTGGTGGTGCTGCTGGACTCGATCACCCGACTCGGACGTGCCTACAACAACGCCTCGCCCGCATCGGGACGCATTCTCTCCGGCGGCGTCGACTCGACCGCGCTCTACCCGCCCAAGCGTTTCCTCGGCGCGGCACGCAACATCGAGCACGGTGGATCATTGACCATCATCGCGACCGCGATGGTCGAGACCGGCTCGACCGGTGACACCGTGATCTTCGAGGAGTTCAAGGGCACCGGTAACGCCGAGCTCAAACTCGATCGCAAGATCGCCGAGCGCCGGGTGTTTCCGGCCGTCGACGTCAATCCCTCCGGCACCCGCAAGGACGAATTACTGCTGTCGACAGATGAGTTCGCCGTCGTACACAAGTTGCGTCGGGTGCTCTCGGGCCTGGATTCTCACCAGGCGATCGACCTGTTGATGAGTCAGTTGCGCAAGACCAAGACCAACTACGAGTTTCTGGTGCAGGTGTCCAAGACGACACCGGCCTCGATGGACTCCGACTGACGGTATAGAACAGATCAAGGCGCTAATCAATGACATCGTCATGGCGCTGGCCGGACGCATCGGCGCCTAGCTGACAAGCATGGCCGACACCGTCCAGCAGTTACTCCGGGAGCGCATCGACGACCCGGGAACCGCCGTCAAATACGGTGACCGGTCGTGGACCTGGCGCGAACACCTTGATGACGCCGCCCGCCAGGCCGCCGCACTGATCGCCCTGGCCGACCCCGAACGCCGGTTCCATGTCGGCGCCCTGCTGGGCAACACCCCGACGATGCTCACCGTAATGGCGGCCGCCGGACTCGGCGGGTACGTGCTGGCCGGCATCAACAACACCCGGCGTGGTGCGGCGTTGGCCCGGGACATCGCCCTGGCCGACTGCCAGATCCTGCTCACCGACGACGCCCACCGTCATCTGATAGCCGGGCTAGACCTGCCGGGCGTGCGGGTGTTCGACGTCGACGATGCGCGCTGGGCGGAATTGATTGCCGCGTCGGGCGAGTTGACGCCGCACCGCGAAGTCGCTGCCGGCGACACGTTCATGCTGATCTTCACGTCGGGCACCAGTGGCGAGCCCAAAGCCGTCCAGGTAGCGCACATGATGGTGCCGTTCTCCGGAGTTGCCCTGGCGCAGCGGTTCTCGATGACTCCCGCCGACGTCTGCTATCTGTCGATGCCGTTGTTTCATTCCAATGCCCTGATGGCGGGCTGGTCGGTGGCGCTGGCGGCCGGGGCGGCAATGGTCCCGGCGACGTTTTCGGCCTCGGGTCTGCTGGGTGATCTGCGCCATTACGGCGTGACCTACCTGAACTACGTCGGCAAGCCGCTGGCCTACGTCCTGGCCACTCCGGAGAATCCCGACGACGCCGACAACCCGTTGCGCATCGCCTTCGGAAACGAGGCCGCCGAGCGCGACATCACCGAGTTCGGTCGACGCTTCGGCGCCACGGTGTGGGACGGTTTCGGCTCCACCGAGGGCGCGGTGATCATCACCCGCGACGGGCCGTGCCCGGCCGGCTCGGTCGGGCGGGGCTTTCCGGGCGTCGCAATCTATGACTCCGAGACAGTGACCGAGTGCCCGCCCGCGCGGTTCGACGCCACCGGCGCACTGGCCAACGCCGACAAGGCGATCGGAGAGATCGTGAACACGACCGGCGCCGGGATGTTCGGCGGCTACTACAACGATGCGCAGGCCACCAGCGAGCGGCTGCTTCACGGCATGTACTGGTCCGGAGATCTTGCCTACCGCGATGACGACGGCTGGATATACCTGGCCGGGCGCACCGGCGACTGGCTCCGGGTCGACGGCGAGAATCTCACGACCGCTCCGATCGAGCGGATCCTGCACCGGTTGACGCCGATCAACCGGGTCGCCGTCTACGGGGTTCCCGACCAGCAGATCGGCGACGCGGTGATGGCCGCCATGGTGCTGAGCAGCGGTGCGACCCTCAGTCCGCAGCAGTTCGGCGTATTCCTGGCCGGGCAACCCGACCTGTCGCCGAAGGCCTGGCCGCGATACGTGTGGATCGCCGACGACCTGCCGACGACGGCGACCAACAAGATCCTCAAGCGCACCCTGATCGCCCAGGGGATCGACGTTGCCTCCGGCGTGCTGTGGCAGCGGGAGGGCCGCGGCGGGCACTATCGACTTTCGGGCCGGGGCTTTTAGGGCCGGGGTCGTTTGGGTCCGGGCCGTCCGAACTGGCATAATCGGGTTCTCAGGTACCGGTTCACGCCCCCGGAGAAAGCAACTCCGATCGGCGACCCGGCGACCACGACTGAAGAGGACACCATGAAGACCGGCATTCACCCCGCCTATGGCGAGACCACTGTGGTCTGCGGCTGCGGAAACTCGTTCACGACCCGCAGCACCAAGGAGAGCGGCCACATCGTGGTCGAGGTCTGCTCCCAGTGCCATCCCTTCTACACCGGCAAGCAGAAGATTCTCGACAGCGGCGGCAGGGTGGCCCGTTTCGAGAAGCGCTACGGCAAGCGGCCCGGGTCGAAGCAGACCATCGAGGCGCCTGAGGCTGACGCGCCGCCCGCCGACAGCTAGCGGCACCTCCGACGCCCGCTTCGCCCGGTGAGGTCGGTCGCCCCTGCGAGGTCGGGCGTCGGTCTGTGTTCGGGGACCCCATTAGGCGAGAGGACCGACGATGACGCCGAATGCGTCCGCCCCGGCGATCGACGCCATCCTCGCCGAGCATGCGGACCTGGAGCGCCAACTGGCCGACCCGTCGTTGCACAGCGACACCGACAATGCCCGCCGGGTGGGCCGACGGTTCGCCCAACTGGCCCCGATCGCGACGGTCCACCGGCGGCTTACGGCCACCCGTGGAGATCTGGAGGCCGCTCGCGAACTCGCTGCCGACGACTCGTCGTTCGCCGCAGAGGTTGTCGAGTTGGAAGCCAAGGTCGCCGAACTCGACGATCACCTCACCGACATGCTGGCGCCCCGCGATCCGCACGATGCCGACAACATCGTGCTGGAGGTCAAATCCGGCGAGGGGGGCGAGGAGTCGGCGTTGTTCGCCGCCGATCTGGCCCGGATGTACATCCGGTACGCCGAGCGCCGGGGTTGGACCGTGACGATCCTGGACGAAACCTTCTCGGACCTCGGCGGGTACAAAGAAGCCACCATCTCCATCGCCGGCAAGGGGGACTCCGCCGATGGTGTGTGGTCCCGGTTGAAGTGGGAAGGCGGCGTGCACCGCGTGCAACGGGTGCCCGTCACCGAATCTCAGGGCCGCGTGCACACCTCCGCCGCGGGCGTCCTCGTCTACCCCGAGCCCGAAGAGGTCGAGCAGGTCGCGATCGACGAGTCCGATCTGCGCATCGATGTCTACCGCTCCTCGGGTAAGGGCGGTCAGGGCGTGAACACCACGGACTCGGCTGTGCGGATCACCCACTTGCCGTCCGGAATCGTCGTCACCTGCCAGAACGAGCGCTCGCAACTGCAGAACAAGGCGCGAGCGATGCAGGTGCTCGCCGCGCGGTTGCAGGTGTTGGCCGAGGAACAGGCCTCGGCGGATGCGTCGGCCGACCGGGCCAGCCAGATCCGAACCGTGGATCGCAGCGAGCGGATCCGTACCTATAACTTCCCGGAAAACCGGATCGCCGATCACCGGATCAATTTCAAAGCGCACAACCTTGATCAGGTTCTGGAAGGCGATCTCGACGCGATGCTCGATGCTCTGTCAGCCGCTGACAAGCAAGCCCGGCTGCAGCAGTCATGACGGATCTGCGTCAGGCCATCATCGCCGCGACCGCGACACTGGCGCAGGCCGGAATCGACACCGCGCGAACCGATGCCGAATTACTGGCCGCGCACGTGGCCGGAACCGAACGCTGTCGGCTCGGTCTGCTTGATACACCTGAATCCGATTTTTTCGACCGCTACGATCGGGCTGTCGCGGCCCGCGCCAAGCGGACCCCGCTGCAACACATCACCGGCGTTGCGGCCTTTGGTCCGATGCTGCTGCAGGTCGGCCCGGGAGTTTTCATCCCACGCCCCGAAACCGAGGCGCTCCTGGAATGGGCACTGGCGCAACCGCTTCCGCGCGGTGCGGTGATCGTTGATCTGTGCACGGGATCTGGTGCGCTGGCGATCGCGCTGGCATCGGCGCGCCCCGAATCTCGGGTGATCGCCGTCGACGATGACGCCGACGCGCTGGACTACGCTCACCAAAATGCGATGCACACCGCGGTGCAACTGGTGTGCGGCGATGTGACGGACGTTGGACTGCTGCCCGAACTCGCCGGTAGCGTGGACCTCGTGGTGGCTAATCCTCCGTATCTGCTGGCCGGCAGTGTGCTGGATCCCGAAGTGGCCAAGCATGATCCGGCTCACGCCTTGTTCGGTGGACCTGACGGCATGGCTGTGATCGGACCGTTGGTCGCCAGCGCGGCACGCTGGTTGAAACGCGGCGGTCTCCTCGCGGTGGAACACGACGATTCCACCGCTGATGCCACGGCCGGGGTGATCAAGAGCGCGGGTGTGTTCGGTGACGTCACCGCTCACCGTGATCTGACCGGCCGACCTCGTTTCGTGACGGCCCGCGCAACGGGACCGAGGTGAGCCGCCGGTGACCCGGATATTGAACTGTCGTGACCCGCAGAACCGGGCCGCGGCCATCACGGCGGCGACCGACGCCGTCAAGAGCGGTCGGTTGGTCGTGCTGCCCACCGACACCGTGTACGGCATCGCCGCCGACGCCTTCGACAACGGTGCGGTGGCGCGCCTGCTCGCGGCCAAGGGCCGCGGCCGAGATATGCCCGTCGGGGTCCTCGTCGGCAGTTGGCACACCATCTCCGGGCTGGTCTATTCGGTTCCGGAAGCGGCTCATGAGTTGATTCGGGCCTTCTGGCCGGGTGCGTTGAGCTTGGTGGTTCAACAGGCCCCCTCACTGAAGTGGGACCTCGGTGATGCTCGCGGCACGGTGATGCTGAGGATGCCCCTGCATCCGGTCGCTCTGGAGGTGCTCCGCGAGATCGGACCGATGGCGGTATCGAGCGCCAACATCTCCGGACAGCCCGCGGCCTCTACCGCCGAGGAGGCGCACCGCCAACTCGGCGGCCTCGTCGACGTCTACCTCGATGGCGGAACCTCCGAGCAGCAGGCCGCCTCCACGATCGTCGACCTCACCGGCGAGACACCGAAAATCCTGCGCGAAGGTCCGGTCGGTGCCCGCGCCGTCGCCGCCGTGCTCGGAGTGGACCCTGTGTCGCTGACCGCCTGAGCCCAGCGGCCGTTGCAGCACCCGCCGTGGGGGTACCGTTTGTCGCGATGGGACGAAACCTGTGAGCATCACCCTGCTGGCGCTGTCAGACAGGGGTGCCGGTGTTCCATTGCGGGAATTGGCACTCGTTGGCCTCACCGCGGCGATCGTCACCTACTTCGCCACCGGCGGGGTACGCCTCCTGGCACTGCGAGTCGGCGCGGTTGCCTACCCGCGGGCCCGCGACGTGCACTTCCGGCCCACCCCCCGGATGGGTGGCCTGGCGATGTATCTCGGGGTCATCGCCGCGGTATTCCTGGCCTCGCAGTTGCCTGCCCTGACTCGCGGCTTTATCTACTCGTCCGGGTTGCCGGCCGTGGTGATCGCCGGAGGACTCATCATGGTTATCGGCTTGATTGACGACCGTTGGGGACTAGACGCCCTGACCAAGTTCGCGGGCCAGATCACCGCCGCCAGTGTGCTGGTGACCATGGGTGTCGCCTGGAGCGTGTTCTATATCCCGTTCGGCGGTATCGGCACCATCGTGCTCGATCAGGCGTCGTCGATTCTGCTGACCCTCGCGTTGACGGTCGCGGTAATCAACGCGATGAACTTCGTCGACGGCCTCGACGGTCTGGCTGCGGGACTGGGTCTGATCACCGCGCTGGCCATCTGCATCTTCTCGGTGGGGTTGCTGCGCGACCACGGCGGTGACGTGCTGTTCTATCCGCCGGCGGTGATCTCGGTGGTGCTGGCCGGTGCCTGTCTGGGCTTTCTGCCGCACAATTTTCATCCGGCCAAGATCTTCATGGGCGACTCCGGTTCGATGCTGGTGGGCCTGATGCTGGCCGCCGCGACGACGACGGCGGCGGGTCCGATCTCGCAGAGCGCCTACGGTGCGCGCGACGTCTTCGCGCTGCTTTCGCCGTTTCTTCTGGTGGTGGCCGTGGTGTTTGTGCCGGCGTTGGACATGCTGCTGGCGATCGTGCGCCGGACCCGCGCCGGACGCAGTCCGTTCAGTCCGGACAAGATGCATCTGCACCACCGACTGCTTCAGATTGGGCACTCCCATCGCCGGGTGGTGCTGCTGATCTACCTGTGGGTCGGCATCGTCGCACTCGGTGCGGCAAGCACGATCTTCTTCGATCCGCGCCACACCGGGGCGGTGATGCTGGGGGCGATCGTGGTGGCGGTGGTGGTCACCGTGATCCCCCTGCTGCGCCGCGATGATGATGAGCTTACGACGCTGAGGGACAGCCTCTACGACGGAAAGTCGTAGTCAGCACCGGGCCGATTTGGCTGTGATAGGTTGCTGCCTGACCGCCGGTCACAGCCAGTTTTGACGCCGACGCGATTGCGAGTGAACGTGTGACGACGCCAGCGCCAGATGCGCCGTTGGTGTTTCCATCCGTCGCTTTCCGACCCGCCCGTTTATTGGCGTTGTGCGCGATCCTCGCGGCCGCGGCGATCGCGATCGCCGCGGTAGCCGGGCACGCCATGGTCGGGGTGTTCTTCGGCCTGGGCCTGGGCCTGGGACTGCTCAACGCCGTTCTTGTACATCGTTCGGTGGCCTCCATCACCGCTGACGCCCACCCGGTCAAGCGCAAGATGGCGGTGAACTCGGCCACCCGCCTGCTCATCATCACCACGATCGGACTGGCGGTGGCGTTCGTATTCCGGCCACCCGGCCTTGGTGTGGTCTTCGGTTTGGCGGCGTTTCAGATCGTCCTCGTGATCACTACCGCCCTGCCGGTGTGGAAGAAACTTCGGACCGGCCATCCCGACGATCCATCCATCGGTGAAACCAGTCCGGCCATTCCTGCCCCACTTGCCGACGACATGCTCAAGGATTAGCAACTATGACCGAACGGATCCTCGCCGAGGGCGCCATCGAGGTCGGCCACCACACCACCGCGACGTGGTTGGGCATGACCGTCAACACCGACACGGTGCTTGCCACCGCGATTGCGGCCGCGATCACCATCGGCCTGGCGTTCTTCCTGAAGTCAAAGATCACCTCAACCGGAGTGCCCGGCGGGGTGCAGCTTTTCTGGGAGGCGATCACCATCCAGATGCGCAGTCAGATCGAAGGCGCGATCGGCATGAAGATCGCCCCGTTCGTGCTGCCACTGGCGGTGACGCTGTTTGTCTTCATCCTGATCTGCAACTGGATCGCAGTGCTACCCGTCCAATACGGAACCGCCGACGGCGGCACCCACGAACTGCTTAAACCGCCCGCGTCCGACATCAACTTCGTGCTGGCACTCGCCCTATTCGTCTTCATCTGCTACCACGCGGCCGGTGTCTGGCGGCGGGGGATCATCGGCCACCCGATCAAGGTCCTCAAGGGGCATGTGGCGTTCCTCGCGCCGATCAACCTCGTCGAGGAGATCGCCAAGCCCATCTCGCTGTCCCTGCGACTCTTCGGCAACATCTTCGCCGGCGGCATCATGGTCGCCCTCATCGCACTCTTCCCGCCCTACATCATGTGGGCGCCCAATGCGATCTGGAAGACCTTTGACCTCTTCGTGGGTCTGATCCAGGCGTTTATCTTCGCGCTGCTGACGATTCTGTACTTCAGCCAGTCCATGGAACTGGATGAGGAGCACCACTAAAACATCCCGTTCGACCCACGAACCACCCACAGCACTGGTAGATGTCCTACCAGCAACCAAGGAGGATAACCAATGGCAGACCCACAAATCGTCGCCGGCGCCCTGATCGGCGGCGGGCTCATCCTGGGCGGTGGCGCCATCGGCGCCGGTATCGGTGACGGTATCGCCGGCAACGCCCTGATCTCGGGCATCGCGCGGCAGCCCGAGGCGCAGGGTCGGCTCTTCACCCCGTTCTTCATCACCGTCGGTCTGGTGGAGGCGGCCTACTTCATCAACCTGGCGTTCATGGCGCTGTTCGTCTTCGCCACGCCCGGCGCGTCCTAACTCACGATGGGCTCCGCACTCGGGGAGGCCGGCGTCACCCTGGTGGCGTCTGAGGAAGGCGGCACCAGTAACTTCCTCATCCCCAACGGCACCTTCTTCTTTGTGCTGGCCATCTTCTTGGTCGTGCTCGGCGTGATCGGCAAGTTCGTCGTGCCGCCGATTCAGAAGGTGCTCGGCGAACGCGAGCGGATGCTCGTCAAGACCGCTGAGGACAACCGGCGTGCCGTTGAGCTGGAGGCGGCCGCAGAGGCGGACTACCGTGGCGAGCTCGCGGTGGCCCGCACCGAGTCCTCGGCGATTCGGGACGAGGTCCGGGCCGATGGTCGAAGCGCTCTGGACGAGAAGCGCGCGCGGGCCAACGAAGAAGTCGCCGGTGTTGTGCAGGAGGCCAACGAGGAGCTCAAACTGGCCAGCGACGCCATCTCCGGTGATCTGCGCTCGTCGGTGGAGACGCTGTCGACGACACTGGCCAGCCGGGTCCTCGGCGTCGAGGTTTCCGGTTCGTCCGCGTCGGCGGGGCGGTAGCCGTGTCGACTTTCATCGGCCAACTCGTCGGCTTCGCCGTCATCGTGTGGATCTTGATGAAGTACGTCGCACCGCCGGTGCGTCGGATGATGGCGGCCCAGCAGGAGACGGTGCGCAACGCCCTCGCGGAGGGTGCGGCGGCGACTCAGCGGTTGGCCGCGGCTGATACCCATCACGCCCAGCGAGTCGCTGACGGCCAGGCTGAGGCCAGGCACATCGTCGAGGAAGCCCGCTCCGACTCGGTGCGAATCGCCGAGCAGCTACGCGCCCAAGCCGATGTAGAGGTCGAGCGAATCAAAATCCAAGGTGGTCAGCAGGTTTCACTACTGCGATCGCAGGTGATCCGCCAGCTTCGCACCGACCTCGGCGGCGAGTCGGTACGGCGGGCGAGTGAGCTGGTCCGGGGATATGTTTCAGATCCGCAGGCGCGGGCAGCCACCGTGGACCGCTTCCTCGATGAGTTGGAGTCGATGGCACCCGCAGCTTTCACTCCGGAGGTCGGAACCCCCGGCATGCGTTCAGCCAGCCGAGATGCCCAGGGCGCGCTCGTCGAGCGATTCGACTCGATGGCCACCAAGCTGTCCGCCGAAGAACTGTCGACCCTCTCAGGCGAGTTGGCCGCGGTGGCCGAATTATTGAACCGCGAACCGATCCTGTCCCGTCACCTCGCAGAGGCCACCGGTGAGACCGATGCCAAGAAGCAGTTGTTGTCGCGTCTACTGAGCGGCAAGGCCGGCGCCAACACGATCGAGTTGCTCAATACCGCGGTCTCGGTGCGGTGGTCGGCGACCAAGGACTTCGGTGCCGCCGTCGAGCACGTTGCTCGTCTGAGTCTGCTGGTCCGTGCTGAGCGTGAGCACCAAGCCGAAGAGGTGGCCGAGCAGTTATTCCGATTCGGACGGATTCTGCAGGCCGAACCGCGACTGAACAACCTGCTCGGCGATTACTCCAAGCCGGCAGCGGAACGGGTTTCGCTGTTGCGCGGCGTTTTCGACCGGGCCGGCGGTATCAATCCGACGGCTGCGGCGTTGCTGTCTCAGACCGTCGAACTGCTTCATGGCCAACGCGCCGATGAGGCGGTCCAGGATCTGGCACAACTCGCAGTCGCCCACCGTGGCGAGATCGTCGCCGAGGTGCAGGCGGCCGACGAGTTGTCTGACACGCAACGCCAGAGGCTTGCCGACGTCCTGGCTCGCGTCTACCACCATCCCGTTTCGGTTCAACTCAACGTCGATCCGGAGTTGCTCGGCGGCCTCTCGGTTGCTGTCGGCGACGAGGTGATCGACGGAACGCTGTCCTCCAGGCTGGTAGCAGCCGAGACCAAGCTGCCCGACTAGAGCCCCCACCGGACTCACCCGACAAGCCACGAACCACTAAGACAAGAAGGCAGGAAGGCGAGAAGCCATGGCAGAGTTGACAATCTCCGCTGACGATATTCAGGGTGCCATTGCCAGTTACGTCTCAAGTTTCGAGGCCGATACCGGGCGCGAAGAGATCGGCACCGTCATCGACGCCGGGGACGGCATCGCCCACGTCGAGGGCCTGCCCTCGGTGATGACCCAGGAACTGCTGGAATTCGCCGGCGGGGTGCTCGGCGTGGCGCTCAACCTCGACGAGCACAGCATCGGCGCCGTGATCCTCGGTGAGTTCGACAAGATCGAGCAGGGCATGCAGGTCAAGCGCACCGGTGAGGTGCTCTCGGTTCCGGTCGGCGACGCGTTCATGGGCCGGGTGGTCAACCCGCTCGGTCAGCCGATCGACGGTCGCGGCGACATTGCCGCCAGCACCCGGCGCGCCCTGGAGGTGCAGGCGCCGTCGGTGGTGCAACGCCAGGGAGTTCGGCAGCCGCTACAGACCGGCATCAAGGCAATTGACGCCATGACCCCGATCGGCCGCGGACAGCGGCAGCTGATCATCGGCGACCGCAAGACCGGCAAGACCGCGGTTTGCGTCGACACCATCCTCAACCAGCGACAGAACTGGGAGACCGGCGACCCTGACAAGCAGGTCCGCTGCGTCTACGTGGCGATCGGCCAGAAGGGCACCACCATCGCCAGCGTGCGCCGGGTCCTCGAGGAGGGTGGCGCGATGGAGTACACCACCATCGTCGCCGCCCCCGCATCGGACTCGGCCGGTTTCAAATGGCTTGCCGCCTACACCGGTTCGGCGATCGCTCAGGAGTGGATGTACGACGGCAAACACGTTCTGATCGTGTTCGACGATCTGACCAAGCAGGCCGAGGCCTACCGCGCGATCTCACTGTTGCTGCGCCGCCCGCCCGGTCGCGAGGCCTACCCGGGAGACGTGTTCTACCTGCACTCTCGGCTGCTGGAACGCTGCGCGAAACTGTCCGACGAACTCGGCGGGGGCTCGATGACCGGCCTACCGGTAATCGAGACCAAGGCCAATGACATCTCGGCCTACATTCCCACCAACGTCATCTCGATCACCGACGGTCAGTGCTTCCTGGAGACCGACCTTTTCAACCAGGGCGTGCGTCCGGCCATCAACGTCGGCGTCTCGGTGTCCCGCGTCGGCGGTGCGGCCCAGACCAAGGCGATGAAAGAGGTGGCGGGTTCGCTGCGACTGGACCTTTCGCAGTACCGCGAACTGGAGGCCTTCGCCGCCTTCGCCTCCGATCTCGATGAAACCTCGAAGGCCCAACTGGAGCGCGGCGCCCGCCTCGTGGAACTGCTCAAGCAGCCGCAGTACAGCCCGATGGCGGTCGAGGACCAGGTGGTGGCGATCTTCCTGGGAACCAAGGGACACCTGGATTCGGTTCCGGTCGCTGACGTGGGCCGGTTCGAGTCGGAGTTCATCGAACACCTCAAGGCCTCTAATCCCGGCATTCTCAACGAGATTCGTGACTCGCAGAAGCTCAGTGAGGAAAGCGAGGCCGGACTGGTCGCCTCGGTCTCCGACTTCAAGCACGGCTTTGCGACCACCGACGGCAGTTCGGTGGTACCCAACGCCCACGTCGCGGCGATGGACGAAGCCGATGTCGAGAAGGAGGCCGTCAAGGTCCGCAAGCCCGCCCCTAAGAAGAAGTAGAAGAAGAAATGGCAGCCACACTGCGGGAACTGCGCGGTCGGATCCGCTCGGCCGGGTCGATCAAGAAGATCACCAAGGCCCAGGAACTGATCGCGACCTCGCGCATCGCCAAGGCGCAGGCCCGGGTGGAGGCGGCACGTCCCTATTCCGCCGAGATCACCGACATGCTCACCAACCTGGCGGCAGACTCGGCGCTGGATCATCCACTGCTCGTCGCCCGCGAGAACCCGAAACGGGCCGGTGTCCTCGTGGTGTCCTCGGATCGTGGTCTGTGCGGCGCCTACAACGCCAACCTGCTTCGTCGCTCCGAGGAACTCTTCTCGCTGCTGCGGGAGGAGGGCAAGACTCCGGTGTTGTACGTGGTCGGCCGGAAGGCGCTGAGCTACTACACGTTCCGGAACTGGTCGGTTGTCGAGTCGTGGGTGGGCTACACGGACAAGCCGACCTACGAGAACGCCCAGGAAATCGCCGACACACTGGTCGCGGCGTTTTTGGCCGGCGCCGACGACGACGGTGACGACGCCGGCGATGACGGGATTCTCGGAGTCGATGAGTTGCACATCGTGTTCACCGAGTTCCGTTCAATGCTCACCCAGAATGCCGAGGCCCGACGGATAGCACCAATGGTGGTGGAATACGTGGAGGCCGATACCGGGCCGCACACGTTGTTCTCCTTTGAGCCTGACGCCACCACGTTGTTCGAGTCGCTGCTTCCGCGGTACGTGGCGACCCGGATCTTTTCGGCGTTGCTCGAGGCCGCGGCCTCGGAGTCGGCGTCTCGTCGCCGCGCCATGAAGGCAGCCTCCGATAACGCCGACGACCTGATCAAGGTGCTCACGCTGATGGCCAACCGGGAGCGCCAAGCCCAGATCACCCAGGAAATCTCCGAAATCGTCGGCGGTGCGAACGCACTGTCCGATGCAGCGAAGTAGAACCCTCCAGGAAGCGAAGTAAGAACATGACCGTCACCGCAGACAGCTACATCATCTCGGACAGCAACTCGGGTTCCGGCTCTGGCGGCAAAGAGACCGCCGGGAGGGTGGTGCGCGTCACCGGCCCCGTCGTCGACGTCGAGTTCCCCAGGGGCGCGGTGCCGGAGTTGTTCAACGCATTGCACGCCGACATCGCCCTGGCTGCGATGGCGAAGACCCTGACCCTCGAGGTGGCCCAGCACCTCGGCGATAACCTGGTGCGTTGCGTCTCCATGCAGCCCACCGACGGTCTGGTGCGCGGCACCGAGGTGACCGATACCGGTGCTTCGATCTCAGTCCCGGTCGGCGACGGCGTCAAGGGGCACGTGTTCAACGCCCTGGGCGTCTGTCTCGATGACCCCGGGTACGGCAAGGACTTCGAGCGGTGGTCGATCCACCGGCGTCCGCCGCCCTTCGACGAGCTTGAGCCGCGAACCGAGATGCTTGAGACCGGCCTGAAGGTCGTCGACCTGCTCACCCCCTACGTGCGCGGTGGCAAGATCGCCCTCTTCGGTGGCGCCGGCGTGGGGAAGACCGTGCTCATTCAGGAGATGATCAACCGCATCGCCCGCAACTTCGGCGGCACCTCGGTCTTCGCCGGCGTGGGGGAGCGCACCCGCGAGGGCAACGACCTCTGGGTTGAGCTTGCCGACGCCAACGTGCTCAAGGACACCGCGCTGGTGTTCGGTCAGATGGATGAGCCGCCGGGAACCCGCATGCGCGTCGCGCTCTCGGCGCTGACCATGGCGGAGTACTTCCGTGACGAGATGAGCCAGGACGTGTTGTTGTTCATTGACAACATCTTCCGGTTCACCCAGGCCGGCTCCGAGGTGTCGACCCTACTGGGTCGGATGCCCTCGGCCGTGGGCTATCAGCCAACCCTGGCAGACGAGATGGGCGAGTTGCAGGAGCGCATCACTTCAACACGAGGCCGCTCGATCACCTCGATGCAGGCCGTGTACGTGCCCGCCGACGACTACACCGACCCGGCGCCAGCGACTACCTTCGCCCACCTCGACGCCACCACGGAGCTCTCCCGCGCGGTGTTCTCCAAGGGCATCTTCCCGGCGGTGGATCCGCTGGCGTCGAGCTCGACGATCCTGCACCCCAGCGTGGTCGGAGATGAGCACTACCGGGTCGCCCAGGAAGTCATTCGAATCCTGCAGCGCTACAAGGACCTTCAGGACATCATCGCCATCCTCGGTATCGATGAGCTTTCTGAGGAGGACAAGCAACTGGTGTACCGGGCGCGGCGGATCGAGCGATTCCTGAGCCAGAACATGATGGCGGCCGAGCAGTTCACCGGCCAGCCAGGTTCGACGGTGCCGGTCAAGGAGACTGTCGAGGCGTTCGACAAGTTGGCCAAGGGCGATTTCGACCATGTGCCCGAGCAGGCGTTCTTCCTGATCGGTGGGCTGGATGACCTGGCTAAGAAGGCCGAGAGCCTCGGCGCCAAGTTGTGATGAGTCGCCTGCACGACGAACGTCGCGCAATTACCGGACCTCGAAAGGTGATGTGAGATGGCCGATCTGGACGTCGATATCGTCGCCGTGGAACGCAAGATCTGGTCGGGCAAGGCGACTTTCGTGTTCACCCGGACCACCTCTGGTGAGATCGGAATTCTGCCGAACCATATTCCCCTGGTGGCTCAACTTGTGGATGACGCGATGGTGCGGGTCGAGCGCGAGGGCGAGGACGATCTGCGGATCGCCGTCGATGGCGGCTACCTGTCGGTGACTGAGGAAGGCGTGCGGATCCTGGTCGAGTCGGCGGAGTTCGCCTCGGAGATCGACGCGGATGCCGCCAAATCAGATGCCGCCTCCGATGATCCACGGGCTGCCGCCCGCGGGAGGGCCCGTCTGCGGGCGCTCGGCCAACTCGACTAGACCCGATGAGCGCGTCGATGCTGTTCATGGTCGGGCTCACCGTTGTTCTGCTGCTGGTCGTGCTCGCCCTGATCATCCGGCTGTGGAATCTGGGCCAGGGCGGTACGGCGGCCATTCTGCGCGACATCCCCGCGGTCGGTGGCCACGGTTGGCGACACGGCGTACTGCGGTATCGCGGCGATGAGGCTCAGTTCTATCGCCTGTCGAGTTTCCGGTTGTGGCCCGACCGCAGGCTGAGCCGCCGCGGATTGGAGGTCATCGCGCGGCGGGGTCCGCGCGGCGACGAGTTTGATCTCATGACCGAGGAAACCGTCGTGCTCGAACTCCATGACTCCACGGCGAGCCCCGCGCGCGACTATGAGATGGCACTCGACCGCGGCGCACTGACCGCATTCCTATCCTGGGTCGAGTCGAGGCCTTCGCCCAGGTCACGCCGCCGCGCTGCCTAGCCTGGCGGCGCCGTCGAGTTATCGGATTCCGCCACCGAACCGCCCGGCTTCCACAGCACGTCCGCTCCGGAGTTGGCGACCCGCGAGAGGATGAACAACAGATCCGACACTCGGTTCAGATAGCGCGCCGGAAGCGGGCTCACGGTGTCGGGATGGGCCTTCACCGCAATCCAGGCCGAGCGCTCCGCGCGGCGGGCCACCGTGCGGGCGACATGCAGCAGTGCTGAGAGCGCCGATCCGCCCGGAAGAATGAACGAGCTCAGCGCCGGCAGCGTCTCGTTGTACTCGTCGCACCATTGCTCGAGCCGCTCGACGTACGCCTCGGTGATGCGCAGTGCGGGCCGTTCGGGATTCTCGACTATCGGCGTGGCCAGATCAGCACCGGCATCGAAAAGATCGTTCTGGATTCGGGTCAGCACCGTGCGCAGTGACTCTTCGGGTCCGCCTAAGGCCACCGCCACACCGATCGCGGCATTGGCCTCGTCGCAATCCGCGTAGGCGATCAGCCGTGGATCACTTTTGGACACCCGGGAGAAATCACTGAGACCGGACGTTCCGTCGTCGCCGGTCCGGGTATAGATGCGGGTCAGGTGGACTGCCATGGCTTCAACCTACGCGCCGGGGTCGCCGGATTCGCGCGCCGACTCCATTAGGCTGATCCTGTGGTCGAGCGTTTCCTGGTAACCGGCGGCAACCGGTTGGCTGGTGAGGTCGCCGTCGGCGGCGCCAAGAACAGCGTTCTGAAGCTGATGGCGGCCAGCCTGTTGGCCGAGGGCACGACGACGATCACCAACTGCCCCGACATTCTCGATGTCCCGTTGATGGCTGAAGTTCTGCGCGGTCTGGGCGCCAATGTGGAACTTGACGGTGCGACGGTTCGCATCACCGCACCCGAGGAGCCGAAGTACGAGGCTGACTTCGCCGCCGTGCGCCAGTTTCGGGCCTCGGTGTGCGTCCTGGGTCCTCTTGTTGGCCGCTGCAAGCGGGCGCGGGTGGCGCTGCCCGGTGGTGATGCGATCGGTTCCCGGCCGCTGGACATGCATCAGTCCGGCCTGCGCCAGTTGGGCGCGGACTGCAACATCGAGCACGGCTGTGTGGTCGCGACCGCGGACCGGTTGCGCGGAGCGGAGATACAGCTTGAGTTCCCGTCGGTCGGGGCCACCGAGAACATCCTGATGGCGGCGGTTCTCGCGGAAGGCGTCACGACGATTCACAATGCCGCGCGGGAACCGGACGTGGTGGACCTGTGCGCGATGCTCGGCCAGATGGGTGCCCAGATCACCGGCGCGGGCAGTTCGACGCTGAAGATCACCGGGACCCCGAAGCTGTATCCAACCGAACATCGCGTGATCGGTGACCGCATCGTCGCGGCGACCTGGGGTATCGCCGCGGCGATGACGCGGGGCGACATTGCGGTCTCCGGCGTGGACCCGGCCCACCTGCAGTTGGTGTTACACAAACTGCACGACGCCGGGGCGACCGTGACCCAGCATGACAACGGGTTCCGGGTGGTGCAGTACGAGCGGCCGAAGGCGGGCAACGTGTCAACGCTGCCGTTTCCCGGATTCCCGACCGACCTTCAGCCGATGGCCATCGCAATGGCGTCGATCGCCGACGGCACCTCGATGATCACCGAGAACGTGTTCGAGGCGAGATTCCGGTTCGTCGAGGAGATGATCCGGCTCGGAGCGGATGCTCGGACCGACGGTCATCACGCGGTGGTGCGGGGGATTCCGCAATTGTCGAGTGCCCCGGTGTGGTCGTCGGATATTCGCGCCGGCGCCGGACTGGTGTTGGCCGGTCTCGTCGCCGACGGGGAGACCGAGGTACACGATGTGTTCCACATCGACCGGGGCTATCCGTTGTTCGTCGAGATGCTGCAGGGTTTGGGCGCAGAGATTGAGCGCGTACACTGAGGGCTCGAGACGACAATCGGGCCGAATCCCGCAAGGGCTCGTCCGCCGGATGTTGATCTCGATCCTGATCTGAAGTACGCTGGTAAGGTTGCCCTGCTCGCGGGTTTCAAGCGGGTCCTGTTGTTTGAGAACTCAATAGTGTGTTTGGTGGTTTTTGTTTGTTGTTTGTTTTTGTTGTGCTTTGGCTCCCCCGGGTCAAGGTGTGACTTTTTTTGCCAAGGTTTTTCTTGGTTGCTTGGTCAGATTTTTCTGATTCGGATTCACCTGTCTTTTGATGGGTTGTTTTTGTTTGGAGAGTTTGATTCTGGCTCAGGACGAACGC
>Ga0114922_10000275_pt1 | contig 49395 bp, 27 predicted proteins | sample AartaG_FD_100975 | JGI IMG/M metagenome (GOLD analysis project Ga0114922, IMG submission 100975) | Deep subsurface microbial communities from Aarhus Bay to uncover new lineages of life (NeLLi) - Aarhus_00045 metaG | ecosystem: Environmental > Aquatic > Marine > Oceanic > Sediment | place... | reverse complement strand
GGCTCCGGTCAGGATGTTCCGTTCCGCTGGAGTTCATCGACCAGTCAGGCCCGAACGCTTGAGACTTTTTCGGCAAACTATTCATGAAAGCTTATCCGGCCAGAAAACATTCGGTGCTAGTGCTGTAGGAGGAAGGGATGTGCCACTTGCCCGCATAGACGGCCTCGTAGCCGCCCTTGGCGGACAGCCACTGCCCCATGTTCGGAATGTCCTTGTGGATGGGTCTGCCGTTGACATAGACGCCCGTCTCGCAGGAGGTCCTGCCCGTCAGCAGCGCGCTTCGGGCCGGGCTGCACACCGGGTTGTTGGTGTAAGACAGGCGGAAGTTCACGCCCACGGCAGCAAGAGAGTCGAGCGCGGGAGTCTGGATGTACTTGTTGCCCACGCAGGACAGCGCATCGGCGTGATGCTGGTCGGTGATGATGACAAGGACATTGGGGCGGTTCTTGCCGGCAGCGCGGGGCGCGGCGGCCGAACTCGTCGACAGCGACAGCGCCGCGGCGCCACTGAGCTTGATGAAGTCCCGGCGGCTTCGCCCGCCGCGCCGGCCTTGGGTCTGCGATGCCGTCATGACCGCTTGTCCTTCCCGCTGCCGGTCTTGCCGTCGAGCTTCTCGTATGCCTTCGGATCGAGTATGTACGCACGAGCGCCTGTCGTCACGATGACCAGCCTCCGGCCGGCATCCAGCCAGTATTCATAGGGCAACATGCCCTGCCCGAGCTGGTAGTAGTGGTGCAGCTTCACGCTCGTGCCCGACCAGTTGACCTGATCGACGCCTCCGTAGCGCAAGCGGTGGCCGGGGCGGTGAACCGTCAAGTGCTCGAGCACGTCGAACGTCGGCGACTCGCCCTCGGGCGCCATTCGCTGCACGGCCTCGAAGAGGCTCCAATCCGACATGACCGGCCTCGGCGTCTTGATCATGCACGTCTTTCCCGCGACAGATAGCGTGACTTGGCCGTCGATGCAGATGCCCCTGCGGCTCATCGCCAGATCGGATCGGTCAGGCCCCTTGCCACCATAATACTTGCTGGCAAGCGTCCAGCCGGCCATCGAGCCGATCGCGTCGGCACGACAGCGGATCTCGGCGTGGATCGAGTGCTTGATGCCCCCGAAGTGCACCACCCGCTGCCTGGTCCGGAGGGTGAACCCATCGGCACTGGGGCTCTTGCGCTCAAGCCGAAGCGCGCCGACGGTCTCGTTGCCGCTGGAGACGTAGCCGTGGCACGTCCAGATCCGGTAGCTGTGATTCCACGTGCCACCCGGCTTGAGCTCGCCATCCTGACCGGGCCAGCTTCCCAGTGCATTGAGTTCACCCAGAACGGCCGGAGTGATCGGCTGCCCCACCGCAGTTCGCTTCTTCCTCTTGGCCATTTTCACCTCGGCTCGGCTACTCCCCCCGGGCGTGATTCCGCCGTCACAGGCCCGGCCCGTATCGATCATCGAGTGCACTGCCACTACGCGCGATCCCTAGCTCTGGCCCCCCAACTCCGTCCCGGGCGCTGGAATCGCTCGCAGCCGGACCTGTCTTCTGATCCGGAACTCCCTGGATGACCTCCGGAGCCGGCCCAGTCGGTCTCTCTAGCGATTCTACGGCCAATCACGATGGCGGCAAGCACGTTCTTCGCCCGACGGCAAGGCAGTTCGGTTGCCTCCAGGCCAATGTGCAGCCCAAACAGGCTGCAAAGAGGACACTTGGTAGAGTTTCTGGAGCATGGTCCAGTAGGAGCGTTCGCAGATGCCGTTGGTCTGCGGCCCCTTGGCCCCTGTGGCAGTGTCGTCGATCGTCTACGCGGCCAGGTACATCCAGCGAGGCACTGAGACAGCGGAGTTGGGCGGCTGCCCTTGAAGGCAAAAGCCCCGTCTTGGAGTTCCTCTTCGACGCCACGGGCATTGAGCAAGGCAACTACCTCCTCAAGACGATCCGCCATCGGCCTGATGTGGCTTACCTGCTCACCGATTGACGAAGTGAACGGACCCACGGTCGCCCGACCTCCGGGTTCTCAACCCGACGAGCTTAAGGTCCAGAAGAGGAGCCCAGCATACGCCCCGACGGCCGAAGGCCAGATGCTGTATCCAGGCGTCGAAGTGGGCGATCGGATTCGAACCGACGACGTCCAGCTTGGGAAGCGGCTTGGCTTAGTGCGTAACGCTTGCTATGGTAAAGGTTTGTGTCCTCTGTGGTCCGGGAGTGACCAACTCGGTGCAGTACGGCTGGCAATCGGAGGCCAAGGCAGGCGTCGCCCGTCATCGATCACCAGACCAAGGGACAACTGCCGACCTCAAGCCGCCATGACACGGACCATGGGGTGTTCGCTCAACATCCTCTGTCAGCGAGGGCCCGACGGCGACTTCGCGGTGAACGCGAGGATGTCGCCGCTGACGAGGCTGACGAGAAGGCGTCCGTCGGCGGCGGAAAGGCCGTCGAAGACCGGGCAGGCGGGCAGGTCGATCTCGGCCAGCAGCTTGCCGTCGGCGCCGTTGTGCACCAGCAGCTTGCCGGGGCCCTCGTAGTCCGTGGACCGGTCCCAGGCCTCGCGGTCGGCACCCTCGACAATGCCCGCGGTGAAGACCAACTCGCCTCCGTCGGTCGTCGGGGCGACCAGCATGGCCCGGACGATAATCGGGAGTGTGGTCTCCCACAGCGGGGCGCCGGTGCGGACGATCTCGGCCGCGTTGCCGTACTGACCGAACCGCCGGTTCGTCGCCTTGTCCGCCAGTGGCCCGGCCGTGTTGCCGTGATCGAAGCTGTCGGCAACCAGACGGTTGCCCGAGCCGGGCTCGTGCGTGGGGTACCATCCCTGCTTGTAGTGCTTGGCGGCATAGGCCCGCGTGGCGCCGACGGCCACCATCGTGCCCGCCCGGGCGGCCCAGCCGGAGCCGCCGCCGTAGCCGGGCCAGCTCCGGTCGACCATCCAGTACGAGCGGTGGAACATCGTCTCGTCGAGGAAGCCAGCGTTGGCCAGCATGTGCATCCCGCCCATGGGCGTCAGGCCGGTGTGGAAGATGCGTTTCAGGGGAACCGGCTTCAGGGCCGGAGCGAGCTTCGTCTGCGTCATGTAGAGGTCGTTGCCGTCGGTCACCAGCAGATCCGCTTCGGCACCGTGTATGTTGTAGCCGGTGGCGTACTCGGCCTGCATGGCCCGAACGGCCTCGGCCCGCCTGGCCGAGTCGGGCGGGAGCTTCTTGATGTCCCGTTCCGTGACGACCGGCTTGCGGAGCGCCTGGGCGTCCGGCTGTGGACCTTCGAGACGACGGTAGTGACGGACCGCTCCGGTTACCGGATCGAGGCCGTAGACGTGAATGCCGCCGTCGAGGTAGCTGTTTCGCCCGGCGACGGCGTAGATCGCCCCGCCGAATGCCAACAAGCTGGACGACACCGGCCAGACGCTTGCCAGCCTATCGCGGTCGAGTGTCAGCCGCTCCAGCGGCGCGGCGAGGAACCGCCAGGCGAGCTCGCCGTCGGCCGGGTCGAGGCAGTGGACCGTGCCGTCGCGGCAGCCGATGAACAGCCGACCGACGTGGAGCGTTGGCGGCCCGTCCAGCTCGGCGGGGAAGGCGCGTCGCCAGAGCGTCCTGCCGCTTGTGGCGTCGAGGCAGTGCAGTTCGTAGGCGTCGCGATCCACAGCGTATGCCTTGTCGGCCGCTACCGTCGCCTGCGTGAGCGTGCCGCCAAGGGAACGCTTCCACGCGATCTTGAGGTCCGCCGACAATGGGCAGGAAGCTGCGCCCGTCCGCCGGGCGTCGTGACGATACATCGGCCAGGCCGTCGCGTCGGGCCTGATCCCCCTCGGCATCGCGCGACCGTAGGCCGGCCCGCGCGTCAGGCGTGTCGGGTCCGTCGGGGCGGGGATTTCGTTGGCGTCCGCCGGCGAGATCGCCGCCAACGCCGAGAAGCCGTAGATGCGAGCCCCCGCGTAGCACACGCAGCAGTCCGGCGTGACGTAGAACAGGCCGTTGGCCGGCATGTTGCCCAGTGAGCAGCCCCCGCGGAGCCAGTCGTGGACCATGTGCCCGTCGCCGGCCAGGTCGATGAACTCCGCGCCGCGGTGCGGCAGGATCAGGTACCGCGTCGTCGCCTTGCCCGGGAAGCAGCGGATGTGATGGCCACGCGTGAGCATCCCGCCGACGTCCGGCATCTTCGCACGCGAGCCGTCGGAGAGCTTGACCGGCCCGCCGACCGAATCGCGGTAGACGACGCCCCTGACTACGCGCTGGGCCGTGGGAAAGCCGAAGCCGCCGGTCGTGCCCGTACGCGGGCTGGTCCACAGCCGCTTGCCATCGGCTAGGCCCAGGCAGACACCGCCGCCGGTGGCGGTGCTCGTCCAGAGGACCTTGCCCTCGGCGATCAAGAGGTTGCCCAGCAGGTTCCTCGGCCCGAGGCGCCGGCGCTTCTGCACCGGACAGGCGTACGTCCAGAAAGGCTTGCCGGTCGCGGCGTCCAGGGCGACCAGCGCCTCGTAGTTGTGGAAGACGACCTTCCCGTCGGCCATCGCCAGGCTCTGGGCGGCAATCCGCGGGCCGGCGTGCTCCCACAGGACCTTGCCCGTCTCGGCGTCCACGGCGACGATCCGTTCGGGCTTCTGGGTACGTAGGGAGTCCATGATGCGGCCGTCGAGCTCGCCGCGGACCTCCTTATCGGGCACGCCCTTGCGCTTCAGTGCCTGCTGCGTCGTCCAACGGTTCTCCTTCATGAGGCCCCCGGCCGGCGGGGGGATCTCGCCGCGGACGCGGCAGACGACGCGCGCGCCGTGGGCGACGATCTCATCGACGATCCCGCCGAGGTCGATCTCGTAGAGCGTCCTACCCGTCGCGGCGTCGAGGATGCTCAACGGGCCGCGGCGGTAGCGCAACGCCGCGTAGAGTCGATTGCCCTGCACCACGAGCCGGCGGTTCAGGCTCAGGGGGCTGCGCCAGATGTAGTCCGGCACGGGCTGGCCGCTGACGTCCTCGAAGAACGGCTGGCCGTAGCCGAGAATCGGCCGCTTCCACAGCAGCGCCCCGTTGAAGGCGTCGCGGGCGATGAGGGACCAGCGTTCGGTCGTCCCGCCGCGATCGAAGAGGTACGTGCCCTCGTCGAGGAGGTGGAACATCCGCCCGCCAGCGGTCACCAGGCCAGCGAAGCTCGCCCCGTAGCTGTGGCTCCGCATGTGCAGCGGCCCGGCGCGCCAGCGGAACGACCGCGGTGGGCCGACGTGTTGGTCCTTCGAGACGGCGTTGCCGGACGCGTCGTAGAGATAGTGCGTCCATTCGTCGGTCGCCTCGGGAACGGGTTTGGTGGTGGCCGACCAGCCGTCATTATCGCGGCGGACCAGCAGGCCGCGCGAGGCGAGGACGCGCTGCATCTCCGCCGCCGCCACCTGGCCGGCCTCCACGACGACCAGAGCATTGACGACGCCGTCGGGGAACGGAAGCGTTCGACCGTCGAATGTCCCGGCCGTGCTCCGCCCGTGCACGCCCGCCGTGGCCAGTTGCTTCCTCGCGGCGGCGACGAGCTTCGGGTCGGTGTCCAGCAGACGCACGTGGAACGTCTTCCGCAGGTCGGCGAGGCCCAGGGCGTTGGCGTCGCTGGCAATCCCGACCTGGACGACAAGGCCGCCGGTCACCGGCGACTTCCGCAACAGCTCTTCAGCCTGCTCGGTCCCGGCGGCAGTTTGCTCTGCGACGGCAGCAAGGAAGACACCCAGTGCACACGCCAGAGCCAGTCGGCAGGTTCGATTCATGCGACGTCTCCGGGCTTCGCGGTCATGGCAGTTCATCCTTCAGCTCGATGCGGATCGTGTCGTCGGCGTCCAGGCGGACGTCGTATACGAGCACGCCGGGGTAGTTCCACCACGGCCCGGTCGAGTCGTTGCCGAACAGCAGCCCATACCATCGCCCGTCCGGGCCGCGCTGGGGCACGCAAGAGTGCCCGGCGTGGGGCATGGCGTACGCTCGGCGAGGCATGCGGTACGGGCCTTCCAGCGTATCAGACTGCCAGTAGACCCAGTCGTACGTTCCGGCTACGCGGTAGTTCTCGCCGTACGTTCCGCCGCACCAGCCCGTGGCGAACACCACGTACTTGCCGTGGATCTTCGCGAGGTTCGTGGCCACGTCGCCCTTGGCGAAGTTCGTGCCGGACGTCGTCGTCAGGCGAATGCGCTTGCCTTGGAGCTTGCGGCCGCGGGGGTCGAACGTCTCCAGCGTGCCGTTGTAGAACAGGTACGTCTGCTCGGGCTTGCCGTCGGCGTCGCGATCCACGAACACGCTCGACTGGCTCCGGGCGCGGTCGACGTACTCGTACGGCCCTTCGGGCTTGCCCGTCTTGCTCCGCAGCCACATCACGCCGTTCCACGGGGCACTGCCGTCGGTCTTCTTGGTGCTGCGCATTCCGTACAGCGACGTGAAGATGTGGAACGTGCCGGCGAGGTGGTAAATCTCGCTGTCCATGTACTTCGCCTGGAGGCCCTGCTTCGCCCTGGGGCCGTCGAATCGCAGGCGGCGGTCTTCGTCCGTGACTCCGGGAATGCTCAGGAAGTCGAACTTCACGTCCACCGGCCGCCACGTGTTCATGTCCCGCGAGCGGAAGACCATGATCCGCCCCGCGTAGGCGTTGTCCGTGCCCGAGCCGGTCAGGTAGGCCCAGCCGTCCGGCGCGAAGCTGAACTGGAGGTCGCGGATGTGGACCGGGGCGACCTTCTTGAGTCGGTCCCACGGGCCGAACTCGGTGACGAGGCCGAACGGCTTCCTCGGGAAGGGCTTGCTCCGCGATCGGCCGTACAGGACCTCGTCGTCGAAGATCAGCGGCAGAATGGCCGGTCGGTCGCGGAACACGGCCCGGCTGTCCCGGCCGGAGAACGTGGCGTAGAGCTTGCCCTCGGGGCCGGGGAAGACGGTCGTCTGCCCGCCGTGGGGGATCATCAGCCGCGGCGCGTCGTACGGGCCGCCGATGCGGTCCGCCCCGCAGACGAACGTGTCGTAGCATCCCACGCCGAGGCGGTCCCGCACTGCGGCCGTGAGGAGCCAGTACCGCCCGTTGGCCTTGACCACGTGCGTCCCGGCTTGGCCCGCGTAGCGAGGGGCGTGCGTCGAGGACATCAGGCGTCGGGCGTGCTTGATCGCCGGCCACGGCGCGCAGCGCAGCAGCCGGGGGTGCTCGGCCAGGCCGGTACGGTCCGGCTTCATCGGTGCGATCCAGCCGGAGCCCACGAGCCAGTAGGCCGTCGTGGGCGCCTTGCCGCCTTCGGCGGCTTTGTCCAGGAAGATCGACGCGTCCGTTCCCCGCGCGGTCATCCATCCGAGATCGACGTACGGCCCTCCCGGCTTGCCGCTGGTGCTCCTCAGCAGCCCCGTGCCCTGGGCGTTCATGCTGTAGGTGATCCAGTACGTGCCCTCGAAGCAGTGGATCTCCGGCGAGGTCATGCCCCGCACGAGCGGGCCAGTCGGGTCATCCGGATTCACGCGGCGCTGCCGCTGCCAGGCGCTCTTCGGGCTGGTGGCGTGCTTCTCGATGCTCCAGACCTGCCCCAGCGGGGTCCATTCCTTCAGGTCCGAGGACCGCCACAGCCGGATGCCGTCGTTGTTCTGGAAGTCCCCATCGCCGGTCGCGACCGTGCCCGTGAGATACCACGCCCCGTCCCGGCCGCGACAGACGCTGGTGTCGCGGATCGGCGTCTCGAACAGTGGGCGAAGCCGCGCCCGCGACTCGGCGGAGAGGCACCGCGGCTCCCACCCGACCGATACTGCCGCAGGAATGAGGACGGCCAGCACGCCGAACCACAGAATCTCTCGCCGCACCGCGTTCATGGGACCACCTCGATGCGGGGGGCGTCCTTGCCCGGCTGGCTGGACACGGCCCGCCACGTGCCGTCGCTCGCCCGGAATACGCTGACGGGCCCGGTGTCCAGCAGCACCTTGTCCGTCTGTTGGTACGGGCCGTAGACCGACTCCGCCTGCCAAAGGAACGCGTCGCAGTGCGGCTTGCCTTCGCGGACGCGCCATCGGGCCGCCAGCACGTTGTATTGGCCGGCGGCCTTGAAGGCATTCACGCCCGCCAGGCCCAGCGTCAGTAGGCTGGTGCCCGGTTCGCCCTCGGCTGCGGGGAGCATGGGGCGCGGCGGCTCGGCCAGCGCTTTCAGGTCGTCTTTCAAGCGCGCAATCCACGCGTCGGCGAACACGAGATAGACCACCTCGCCGTCGACGAACAGCGACGGATGCCCGCCCCGCGTCGCCAGGTAGGCGTAGTCCTCGTACGGCCCGACGGCCTTGCCGGTGGTGCTCTTCTGGAGCAGGATGTTCTGCTCGTTCATCGCGCAGACGAGGTACCACGCCCCCTTGACGCGACGAAGCTCCGGCGAGGTCGTCGCCTGGGCGAGCAGCCCGTCGATCCGGTCGGCCGGGGCGCTCCAGTCCAGCCAGATGCCCAGCTTCGGCCGGCCAGCGGTTCGCCCGAAATGCTCGACGCGGTCCCACGCGTAGCCGAGGCACTGCCACTGACTGAGGTCCTTCGAGTGCCACAACGGCACGCCGCGGTTGTGGTCGAAGTCTGCCCGACCGGAGCCGTCCAACGTTCCGGCCGTGCCGGTCAGGTAGTACCCGCCGCTGCCGTCCGGGCAGATGTGCCCGTCGGCCAGCATGTCGAGCCGTGGCGGCCCCATCTGCGTGCCGGGCGCGCGGGCCTTCGTCGGCTCGCCGCCGGTGGCCAACAGGATGGCGGCAGTCAACGGCACCAGGCCCAGCCCGATTCCCACTGCACGTGTCCGTCTCACTTATCGAACTCCACGACGTAGTACAGGGTCTCCGTCTTCGCCCCGTCCAGGACGAACCGTACCGTCCCATCGTTCCTCTCGACCGGCAGCGGCTTGGCGCCGCCCGGCTTGCGGCCGTCGTGGTCGAGGGCGTAGACGCGCAACGGCCGCTTCGTCTTGAGCGTGATCTCCGCGGCGACCGGCTCGACCAGCAGCGAGGGGTTCTTCAGCATGTAGTCGACCTGCTGCTCCTTGCGGATCGGCTTGCGTTCGGGCCGGCGGAGCGGGCTGAGGGCCAGGTCGCCCAGCACCGTGCCCTTCTCGACCATCCGGGCCAGCGTCGTGATGACAAGGGCCTCCGCGTCGGCGATCGTCTCGCTGGGACCCGCGGCGCTGATGTAGATCAGCGAGAACAGGTTCCGCGGCCAGATGGTCACGTCGGCGAGCTCGTGGGAAGCCCCGCCCCCGAAGCCGACCACCGCCTGTGTGCCGGGCGTGTTGACGGTGAAGAACCCCCGGCCGGAATAGTCCCATCGCAGTTGACCCGTCGTGGACCGCACGAGGCGCCGCTCAGGGTCAATGTGCCTGGTCGCGGTCTCCTGCTCCAGCGGCCTGGCGGCGGGCTCATCGACGTACTCGATCACCACCCGCCCGGCCGCGAGGGCCTCCCGCGGGACCGATCCGGTGAACGTCTTGTTGTTGGCGCCGCCGGTCAGGACGAACTTCTCGATGAAGCCGACCTTGCCCGTCGAAAGCTCCTTCATGCTGACGCGGCGCGTGGAGACGACGTCGCCTTCCTTGACGTCGCCGCGGTGGATTGCCCGGGCGATGGCCGGGTACTGCGCGAGGTTGACCGGCATATCGCAGGTGTCGTTGACGTTCCCCCAGCCGTCCGTCCGCACGCCCCAGAACGAGCTGCAGAACTGGGCCGAGAGGTCCCAGCCCTGCAGGCCCATGCCGTAGATGCCGAGGATGGCCGTGGCGTCAGCGCGGAAGCTGTGGGCCGCAGCCCACTCCGACAGGCCGAACGGTCGATCGGCCACCTGCTGCATCCCGGCGCTCAGCAGGGCCGAGCCGGGCGCGGTGACCATCGGCACGGCCCCGCGGAAGTAGTTGTGGCGGTCGATGAAGCCGACCCGCCGATCGCTCTGAATGTTGCACAGGTGCCCCAGCCAGTCGGCCGCCTGCCAGCATGAGCCGACGATTGCGCCCTTGTAGCCCGTCTCGCGGATCGCCTTGACGTACCGGTCGTAGAAGCCGTTCTGGAACTCGAAGAGAAACCGGTAGCTGTCGACCACGCGGCGCGGCGGGAGTTGCTCGCCCGGGTTCCACCAGCCGGGGAACGGGTAGATCGTCCCGTCCAGCAGGTTCTCTCCGCGGCGCAGCGGCATGGACGTCCAGGTCTTGCGGAGGGTTTCTTCCGAGTCGTACCGCTTGCTGAGCCACTGGCAGAACTGCTTGCTGATGTGCTTCTTGTAGGTTGGACACTTCGCGACGAGGTCGCCGATTCCGAAGAAGAAGATGTCGTCCTCGTTGTGCAGCTCGACGAACGCCAGCGACGGGTCCTCGGCGTACCGCTTGCCCGTGACCGTGTTGACGCGGTTGAGCATCTGCACCGTCGCCTTGATGTACAGGTCCTGGAGGTCCGGCGCGACGTTGACGATGCCGTAGGTCCGGCCCTTGAAGTGCCCGCTCTTCCGCGCGGCGACGATCTCGTCGTACGCCCAGACGCGGTCGCGGTCGGCCTCGCGGAGCCAGTAGCCGAACAGCGGCGACCAGCCGGCGTAGATGCCCCGCTCCGCCAGGGCCGTGTGCATGACGTCAAAGAGCGCCGCTTCCTCCTCGACGATCTTGAGGCTGTCGTCGTCGGCCATGATCCCCGCCCAGCCGCAGTTGACGAATTTGTGCATGCGGACGAGGTTCACGCCGTATTTGGCGAACTTATCGGCCCAGCGGTCGGCGGTCTCCTTCGGCACGGCCATGTCGTCCCACGAGATGTTCGTGCCCCAGAACTTGATCGCCGTGCCATCCTCGCACACGAAACGGTCGTCCTTGACCTGCACGAATCCGTGCTTGCCGGCGGGCTTGTCCAGCCAGTCTTCCATACCCAGCGGGCTGCCCGGGCGGACGTCTTGCCGGCTGCGGAAGAGGAACCACGAAGCCATGTCCGGCGAACGGTTGGCCGGCTCGAAGGTGACGGGGCCCGGGAAGGTGATCGTCAGCGTGTTCTCGGCCGTGGCGCCGGCTGCAAGCTCGCCCGAGATCGCCCACAGCCGCGTCTCGCCACGGTCGAGGTGGTAGGCACCCGGTTGGGCGAAGTCGATCGTCACCTTCCGGTCGTCGGCCAGCGAAACCACCGCCCGCTTGACGCCCTTCCCGCTGCCCCGCGTGCTGTGGGGCAGCCGGAGCGTCTGGGCGGGTTCGGCGTCGATGGTGACCGTCGCGCCGTTCAGCGCAGGCAGCGTCTGGATCACCGGGCCGATGCCCACGAGGTCGATCGCCGCCGCGCTGCGGCAGCGGACGTGCACCGTCAGGCGGTTGGGTCCGCTCTTCTCGGCCGAGATGCGGAGTTCCACCGGTGTGGCGTTGATGGGCTTGGCTTGCCACGGGGTGCCGAAGTGCACGGGCCCTTCGACGACACGGCTGCCGTCGCGGACGACGGGCTCCAGCGGCGTCTTGGGCCCGACCCAGCCGGGGCCGAGGGCACGAATGTCCAGCCACAGGACCTCGGCGTTCCCTTCCATCGCCGTCAGGCCGAGTTGCCCCTTGGCGACGACGGTCCATTTGCCGCCGCCCTCGGCCGCCATGCGCTGCCGGTAGCTCCGCCACGCTGCGATGGACTGGTTCAGGTGGACCAGCGGGTCGCCCTTGATGCCGAAGCACTGCAGGCCGATGGGTCCGCGGAAGCCCGCCGCCCGGACGTGCCGCAGGAAACCGTAGACGTCGAAGTCGCCCTTGCCCAGCGGCTGGATGAGCCGGTCCCACCCGTAGCGCTTGCCCTTCGGCGGGCGGTCGGCGCCGTTGACGGTCACGACGAAGAGCCGGTCGGCGACCTCGTCGACGATCTTCGGCAGCTCGTCGGCATTGCCCGCCATCAGCTCGTGGCAGAGGTTGATCGTCACGCCGACGGTGGGACGGTCGACTTTCCCGGCCACGCGGTAGGCGTCGCGCGCGGTGGCGACGTAGAAGCCCGCATGGGGGTACAGCGCGATCTTCACCCCGCCCTCCCTGGCGGTCTCGGCGAGCTTCCGGATGGCGGGCACGACGTCGCCGTCGTCCTTGATCCCCTGCTTCTGGACGGTCAGCCAGAACACTCCGTCGAGTGTCTTGAAATCTTCGATCCGCTTGACCAACTCCGGTGCGGGCGCCGAGGCCGGTCCGTCGGTGAGCCTCAGGCTCGTGTAGACGCTCGGGACGTGGTCGAAGCCGAGTTCCACGAGCTTCTCCGGCGGTACGTGCCGCATCGTGTAGGGGAAGAATCGGTTGTCCAGCGTTTCGCCGGCCGTCGCGCCGCCGAAAACGCCGGTCAGCACCAGCGCCGCCACGAAGGAATGCCGCTGCATCACTTCTCTCCTGTTGATTTCGTTGCCGGCCCGATGGTCACAGCCGCCATGGCTCGCGCATGGCACGGCTCCGCATTCGATTGGCCTCGTCGTCCCCGGCGAACTCTTCGGCCACGGGATCCCACTTCAGCGGCCGGCGAAGACGATATGCGATCCCTCCCAGGTGCGACACCGTCACGGATCGGTGGCCGATCTCGACATCCCCGCCCGGGCGCTGTCGCGTGCGGATGGCCGTCAGGAAGTCGCCCCGCTCGTGCCCGCCGGGAGGACAACGGTAGAGGTGGACCTCGTCGGCGCCGATCTGTTCGCGCATCAGTGAGGGCGGGTCGGTCGCCTCGATGCCGCCGTACCAGTAACCCACCCGTCCCTTCGTGCCGATCACGGTGATCCGGGACAGCATCTCCACCGGCGGCTTGGCGCCCATCACGTGGACCATCCGCACGCCGTTGGCGTAGACGTACGTCAGGAACCTGTGCTTCTTGCCGTCCGGCGGGTGCATCTCCACCGGGCCGCTGTCATCCATGCCCAGGGCCCACTGGGCCAGGTCGAAGTGGTGGGCGCCCCAGTCGGTCAGCCCCCCGCCGGAGAAGTCGTGGTAGCTCCTCCACGTGAAGGGGTGGTAACTCTTGTTGTACGGCCGCCACGGCGCGGGGCCGAGCCAGAGGTCCCAGTCCAGCTCCGCCGGGGCCGGCTCGCCCGGCAGCACGGTCGTACTGGCCGGGCCGCCAACCCCGCCGACGTAGACCTCCTTCACCCGCCCGATCCGCCCGTTGCGGATCAGCTCGCAGGCGAAGCGGCAGCGCCCGTTCGCGCGAGCCTCGCTGCCGACTTGCACCACACAGCCATGCTTGCGGGCGGCGTTGACCATCGCGCGGCCCCCGGCAATCGTCAGCGACATGGGCTTCTCGACGTGGACATCGATACCGCGGCGACACGCCTCGATGGTCGGGATCGCGTGCCAGTGATCCGGGGTCGAGACGTCCAGCGCGTCGATATCGCCGCGCGCCAACAGCTCGCGGAAGTCGGTGTAGGTGCGGCAGTCGGTGTTGCCGTATCGCCCGTCCACCAGGGCCTTGGCCTGGCGCGCGACCCGTGTATCGACGTCGCAGATGGCGACGAACTGGACGCGATCCGAGGCGAGGAACGATCGCATGTTGACCTGCCCCCGCCCGCCGCTGCCGATGCACGCCATAACGATTCGCTCGCTCGGCGCGGGCCGTCCGTCTCGGCCGAGGGCGGAGCCGGGAACGAAGGTCGGCAAGGCCACCGCCGCGGCGGCGCCGACGACAGAACGTCGAAGGAACTCCCTGCGTCCGATACGTTTGCGCGGCATGGGGTGACTCCTTGTGGCACAGTGGTTTGCTTACTCGTGTAAACCTGCCATGCCATCTGGGTATCGCTGCTATCTGCGAGCGGAACTGTGGCCAGGACGCAGGGTTTACACGAGTAAGCTACCATGGCCACGACGCAACAACAGGTTGCCGAACTCGCCGGGGTTACCCGGGCCACCGTCAGCTACGTTCTCGGCGGGCGGGCCGAGGAACTCAGGATCACCGACGCCGTCGCCGAGCGCGTCCGCCGGGCCGCACGGCAGCTCGGTTATTCGCCGCACCACGCCGCACGTGTACTCGTCTCGGGCAAGACCATGACGCTGGGGCTGCTGCTGGGCGATGCCGCCGGGCACGTCGCGCCTTTCTGGTCCGTCATGGCCGAGGGCGTCGAGGCCGAGGCGCTGGAGGCCGGGTACGACGTTCTGTTGCTGCGAGCACACGGCGAGCCGACGGAGACGGGGCTTAGGAGCCTCCGCGAGCGGCGGGTCGACGGCCTGATCGCCCTCGGCCAGGCTGCCGGGGCGGGAGCGGATGCCTGGCGCGACTCGCCGGTCCCGCCGGTGGTCATCCAGGCCTTCGGCCCGCCGGGGCTTCCAAGCGTCGGTCTGGACAGCCGCCCGGGCATCGACGCCGCCGTCGCGCACCTCTTGGAGTTGGGTCACCGCCGGCTGATGTGGATCGGGCCCGAGCGTGGGGTCGGCCACCGCGGGACCGTTCTCGCCGCCTGCGCCAAGGCCAGGGGGCTGGCCGCGGAGATCTGCGACCTCGGCGAGGTCTCCGAGCCCTTCTCCAGGCCAGACGACCAGATCGGGTTCTGGTACGAGACGCTGGGCAAGGCGCTGCCGGATGTGATGCCTGCGACGGCAGTGTTCTGCTGGAACGACCGGGCCGCGCTCGGCCTCTACGCCCTGTTCCGCCAGCGCGGCCTCCGTGTGCCTGAGGACGTCTCGGTGATCGGCTTCGACGATCACGAGGCCGCCCTGGCGCTTCCGCCGCTGTCCACGGTCAGCCACGAGTTCCGTCGGATGGGCGCCGAGGCAAGCCGCTTGGCGATGCGCCTCGCTGATGGCTCGGTGCCTCGCGCCGAGGCCGCCGAGGCAACCATCCGCGTTCCGTCCCGTTTTGTGCCCCGCAAGAGCACCGGCCCGGCGCCGTCGCCGTAGCGCCGCCGGCAAGGAGCAGCCATGACACCACGGAAGATCGACCGACGTCAGTTCCTCCGCCGCGCGGCCGGGGGCATTCTCGCGGCGACAACCGCCAGCTCGGCCGCCCGGTCGGCCCTGGCTGCACCGGCCCCAGCCATCCTGCCCGTGAAGAACCCCAACGAGAAGCTCCAGATCGCCGTCGTCGGGCTGGGGGGCATCTCGTACGGCCACACGCGCGGGCTGAGCGAAGAAGAGCACATGATCGCCGTTTGCGAGTGCGTCCCGGACCGGATGAAGGGCGCCCTCGAGAAGTTCAAGACCTACGAGACGCTCAACGTCAAGCCCGCGGACATGAAGCAGTTCCTCGACTACCGCGAGATGCTCGCCAAGCTCGGTGACCGGCTGGACGCGGTCGTCGTCTGCACGCCGGACCACAACCACGCGATCATTGGCATGGACAGCATGAAAGCCGGCAAGCACGTCTTCATCGAGAAGCCGATGTCGCGGACGATTCACGAGGCCATCGCGCTGCGCGACGCCGGGCGGAAGTACAAGGTCGCCACGCAGATGGGCAACGAGGGCCACTCCGGCGGCGGCATCCGCACGGCCGTGGAGCACATCCAGTCCGGCTCCATCGGCCCGATCCGCCAGGTGTACCACTGGTGCTCCCGGGCCATCGGGGGAGACGACACGAACATCAAGGTCGCGCCGGGCAAGCATATCCCGTCGTGGCACAGGCTCTGGTCCGTGCCCGTTCCGCTAGACGAGGCGAACCTGTCCTACCGGTGCGGCGAACTCCCGGACCCGCTGGGCAAGTGGGGCTGGGGCTGGCGGAGCGAGCGCCGCTACGGCACGGGGGCCCTGGGCGACTGGGGCGCCCACACGATGGACGTGGCCTACTGGGGGATGAAGATCGACGAGGCCCCGACGTGCAGCGTCCGCTGCCTGAATCGCCTCTACGGCGGCGACTACCACTACTACAAGACGACCGTCTACGAGTGGACCGTCCCCGCCCGCGCCGACATGCCGGAGCTGAAGCAGTACTGGTACGACGGCATCCTGCCGAACACGGACCCGAACCTCAAAGGCGAGGACGGCAAGCCGCTTCCGTCCGTCCAGAACATGCCCCCGGCCGTGCTGGAACTCCAGCGGAAACACAAGCGGCGCTTCGGGGAGTTCGGGAGCATTTTCGTCGGCGAGAAGGGGTGCATTTTCACGGGCGGCACGTCGCACTTCAACGGGTTCGTCCCGCACGCGTTGGGCAAGAGCATCCCCCAGCCGAAGCCGTTCCTGCCGCGGGCGAAGGGCGGCAACCGCCCGGAGTGGCTGCACGCCATCCGCACCGGCGAGGCGAGCAGCGCGAACTTCGAGTACTCCGCCGGGCTGGTCGGGCACATGCTCCTGGGCTTGATCAGCCACCGCGTGCCGATTGGCGAGGCCGTCGAGTACGACCGCGTCAAGCACCGCGTGACGAACAAGCCGGAACTGAACCGCTACCTGACGCGGGAGTATCGCAACGACTACGAGGTGTGACCGCCGCACCGCGCGGCTTACGAGAGTCCGGACGTGACAAGATCCAGGGAGACACCCATGCCCCGACACGTGGCCCCGGTAGGGATGCTCGTAGCGGCCTCGCTGCTCTGCGGCGCGGCGCACGCCCAGACGGTCAAACAGGTCCGCGCGTTCTACTTCGGCAACAGCCTGACGGGTTGCACGAATCCGCAGTGGCACGAAACGCTTGGCCGAAGCGCCGGGAAACAATGGCAGGCCACGTGGTGGCTGGGCGCTGGCTGGCAGCTCTGGCAGCACCGCGAGGAGATCGAGGCGGGGCGGGACCTCTTCGGCGCCGGGGCGAAGGGCGACCTGACGATCGACGCGGAGTTGATCAAGTCCGCCTCGTACAACGCCAAGCGGTTCTATCGCGGCAGGTGGGACGCCGTCGTCCTCCAGCTCTTCGCCGGCTTCCTGGCCCACGAGACCGACCAGATGTGGGGCAGGAAGCTCACCCGCCGCAAGGACACCGGCGACCTGTCCGCGGCGTCGGACCTCATCCGCCTGTGCCTAAAGCGCAACCCCGACACGGTGGCCTACGTCTACCAGGTCTGGCCGCCCATGAAGTCGGGCAAGCTCCCGCCGGCGGAGAAACTCCCCGATTGGGCCAAGGGCAAGACCAAGCTCCGCACCGCCGAGTTCCCGGAGCGCGAAGCGTTCGACTATGCAAAAGCGTGGGAGCAGGCCTACGACAGCGAGACCGAAAAGCCGTGGAAGGGCGAGCACGGGCCGGTCAACCGCACGCAGGACTTCAGCTACCAGGTGTTCCGCGGGCTCCAGCAGCGTCACGCGAACCTCTGGAAGGCCGGCCGGCTCCGCATGGTCCCCGCCGGCGACCTGTACCTTGCCCTGGACAAGAAGATGAAGGCGGGCCACGTGCCCGGCACGCGGGACATCCGTGACTTCTACACGGACGTCCAGCACATCCGGTTCGGTCTGCCGCGTTACACCACGGCCGCGTTGTTCTACGCGTGCCTGTTCCGCGAGCACCCGGGCAAGCTGGATTGGCGGCTGTACAACGATCTCGCCAAGTACGGCGACGACCCGCACCACGACGGCGGCGACCTGCTGTCGATCACGGCCGAGAACGCAAAGGCCGTCAACGACGCAATCTGGGAACTGGTGACGAATCACCCGTATACGAGGCCGGCAAAGCAATGACTCGGTTATGCGAAGTTCTGGCGATGGCGGCGGCCCTGGCGGCTCCCTCGGTGGCTGTCGAGCCGGCCGACCCGAAGCTGAGCCCTCATGCCCGGAAGGTACTGGACTACCTCGCGAGCGTTGAGGGCAAGAAAGTCCTCACGGCCATCTCGCGGTTCGGCGGGGGCCCGTCGGCGGTGCTGCACGCCACGGGCAGGAACCCCGCGATCACCGGCACGGACATCTACGGCTTCCACACCAAGTTCGGGCCGACGTACCACCGCGTCTGCAAGGGCGTTGTGGCGCACTGCAAGGACTGGTCGCTCCGGCGCGGCGGGCTGGTCACGCTGCACTGCCACTGGGGCCTGCCGGGCAACCCGGACGGCTCGGCGTGGGTGTCGGGGCGCAAGGGCAGCGGGCGAATCGACCTGGCGAAGGCCGTCACGCCCGGCACGAAGGAGCACAAGGACGTGCTCTCGGACCTGAGCGTCACGGCCGACTACCTGGAGCAGCTCGCCGACGCCGGCGTCCCCGTGCTCTGGCGGCCCCTGCACGAGATCGACGGGAGCTGGTTCTGGTGGACCGACACGAAGACGCCGGAGAACACCGCGGCGCTGTGGCGGATGGTCTTCGACTACCTTGTGAACAAGCGGGGGATCCACAACCTGATCTGGGTCTACAACGCCGCTCACGTCAGCCACGGAATCGGCAAGCGGGACGCGACGTTCGAGGACAACGTCACCTACCGCAAGCGGTTCTACCCGGGCGCGGCGTATGTGGACATCGCCAGCATCGACACGTACCCCAACCCGAAGCTTGGCTGGGGCGCGCCGCAGGACGACGCCCGCCAGAAGGCCTACGGGCTGATGCAGCGGATCGCGCCGGGCAAGATGCTCGCGGTCGGCGAGGACAACACGCTGTTCAACCCGGACATCGCCCAGAAGGAAGGCCCAGCGTGGGTGTACTGCCTAGCGTGGTTCGCCGGCGGGAAGGTCGCCCCGACGGGGTGGATGCAGAAGGCCTTCAACCACGAGCATATGATCACATTGGACGAGCTGCCGGCGATGACCGGCGAGAACGTCACGCCGGACGTGCGGATCGAGACGCCCGTCGACGGCGCCGAGCTGCCGGCCGGAGCCGTGACGCTCACCGGCCGAGCCGGCGACCGCGACGGCAACCTCCGCGGCGTGGCCGTCCACGCCCTGGCGTGGCCCTGGCGGAACTGGTTCCTGAGGCCCGACGACGAGCTGGCCGCCCTCTTCTCGGCCAAGACGAAGATCGGCGAGGCGAAGGTCGGGGCCGATGGCCGCTGGAGCTTCACGTGGAAGGACCCGCCGCGGCGCTTCCACAACGTCGTTGCCTTCGCCCGCGACGCCGAGGGGGCCGTGGCCTGCTCCAACGCCGTCCGCGTGACGGTTGGCCTGGCGGACCTCGCCCGAGGCAAGGCGGCGACGGCCTCGTCGACAAGCAAGCATGGCGAGCCGGCATCCGCGGCCGTCGACGGCGACCCGACCACCATGTGGTGGAGCGACAAGGCCAAGCCGGACCCGCAGTGGCTGGCGGTGGACCTCGGGGCCGAACGCGACGTCGGCGGCGTGGCCGTGACGTGGTGGAAGGCCTACGCGAAGAACACCGCCGTGGAGGTCTCCACCGACGGCAAGACCTGGACGAAAGCCGCCGAGCGCCGCGGGAAGAAGATCTTCCACGGCGACTCGGACATCCTCCGCTTCCAGCCCGTCCGCGCCCGCCACGTGCGCCTAGGTCTCCGGGACCGCGCCGTTACCTGGCAGGCCTTCACCGTCTTCGAGTTCCGCGTATACGCGGTCATTCCGTAGTCCACCAGCCGTGCAGGAGAGGAAGAGACCATGCGAACTGCTCTGAAGCGTCCTGTCGCCTTGGCCGCAATCGTCGTCGCGCTCGTGACCGCAGCGCCCGCTGACATCCTGGCCGCCGAAAAGGACGACACGTTCCGGGTGATCTACTTCGGCAACAGCTTCCTGGGCAACTCTGTGCCGTGGTTCCATCCGACGCTCGCCAGGTCCGCCGGGCACACGATGCACGTCCAGGCGTACATCGGGCCGGGCTGGCAGATCTGGATGCATGTCAACACGTTCTACACGCAGCCCGAGCGTGCGAGGAAGAGCCTCGTCGAGGATGACTGGGACGCCGTCGTGATCCACCACTTCGGCTCGCACCCGATGCTGAAGGACAACGTCCGCCAGCGCGTCTTCCACACCCAGAAGCCGTTCCCCGAGCCGCGCGACGTCAGCGATGTCGCCAGCGCGTCGGCGATCATCGACCTGTTCCTCTCGAAGCACCCCGACCACGGGCGGGCGTTCGTGTACGGCTCCTGGCCGGGCATCCCCGGGGCCGCGGAGTTCCGCAAGCGCGTCAGGGAGGAGACGCGCAAGTCGCTGGAGGCCGAGGGGCTCAGCCGCGACGAGGTCCTCAAGAAGGTTAAGGAACGCAAGCCCACGCTGGCCGAGCTGACGCCGTTGTTGAAGAAGTTCGACTACGCCGCCGAGTGGCGGGGCAAGTACGAGCCCAACCGCGAGGTCCCTTGGCAGAGCAAGCACACCCACAGCCGGGACTACTCCTGGCGGCTGATCGCCGAGCTGAAGAAGAAGTACCCCAAACTCGCGAAGGCAGGACGGCTCGCGTTGATCCCCAACGGCGACGTCTTTCTTGCCTTGGACAGGAAGATGCGGGCGGGCAAGGTGCCGGGGGTCACGAACATCGGCTTCTTCTCGCGCGACGGCGGGCACGTCCGGGCCGGGCTGCCCCGCTACACCCTCGCGGCCACGTGTTTCGCGGTGATGTTCCGCGAGAACCCCAAGGTGCTGGACTGGTCGATCTACAACGACCGGAAGAACTACAGCAACGAGAACATCAAGAAGCTCGGCATGGGCGGCTACGTCCACCAACCGGACCTCGGCGAGCTGCTGGAGATCACGCCCGAGCGTGCCCGAGTCGTCAACGAGACTGTCTGGGAGGTCATCACCGCCCACCGTCACACGGCCGTGCGCAAGGCTGCTGCCGGCCACGGCCGCGAGCAAGGGAACTGAACGTGACGAGACAGACGATCGCGAGCGTCCATGGCGCCGCCTGCGTGCTGGCGACGGTGGCGTTGCTGATGGGAGGTCCATCCATGGCGACGGGAGACGCGGCGGCAGTTGGGTCGTACATCCCTGCCGACGGTTCGGCGTGGCGGCTGGCGATGGCGGACGTCGACGGCAACGGGGCGCGGGAGCTTATTTGTGGCACGTACGGAGGCAGGGCCTGCTGCCTCGACCCGCGCAGCGGACGCGTGCTCTGGCAGGCGGCCATCGGCGGATTCCCTTTCGCGGTCGCGACAGCCGACGTGAACGGTGACGGCAGGGCTGAGGCCTTCATCGCCGCGTCGGACGGCACGCTGTACGCCTTCGGCCCCGACGGCCGGCAGCTCTGGGCCTTCGCGCCGACGAACGCCGCGATGAACGCCGTAGCGGTGTGCCGCCAGGGCCCTGGCCGGCCGCCGGCGATCGTGTGCGGGGGATTCTCGCGAACGCTCTACGCGCTCGCGCCGGACGGCAAGGAGATAGCCCGACTCGACTTCAAGAGGACGATCCATCAGCTCGTCGCCGCCGACGTGGATGGCGACGGGCGACAGGAGGCCGTGCTGACCGGGTACAAGGACCGCAACCTCCATGCGACGCAGATCGAGGGTGACACGTTGCGGCGTCTGTGGCGCCGGCCACTGCCGACGGTCGCCCGTTGGGGCCGGAAGAGCGCCTTCGTGCCGTACTCCGCGACCGTCGCCGATCTCGACGACGACGGGCGCGAGGAGATCGTCTTCGGGACGAATTACGGCGGCGGCTCGAATCTGGTCGCGATCGGGTCGGGTGAGAGGCCGCTGTGGATCACACCCCGATGGCACGGGGCCTCGACCGACGGCTTCGAACGGCAGGATATGTTCAACATGACGCTCGTCGCGGCCGGGAACGTCCTGCCGGAGCGGCCCGGGAAGGGAATCGTCGCCATCACCACCGGCAGCGTGCGGCTCTACGGCAACGACGGCAAGCTGCTTGGCCAGGCCCACGCGCCGGTGGGCTTCACGGACGTCGTCCTCGACGGTCCCGTCGCGTACCTCGGCTCGAGCCCCAACGGTGATGACACGATCTACCGCATCGACTTCTCCGGCGACTGGAAGAGGCAGGTCGCCTCGATCTCCCGCCGCGGCGTGGCGCGGAAGATCGGCGACTCCCTCGCCGCATTGCGGAAGCAGGTGATGGCCTACAAGGGCACCGCCCCGGCGGGCAGCCGGTATCTCGTCCGGAGCGACCGCATGGCCCCCAAGCCCGAGCCCCGGGCACCGGCGACGCGGGCATGGTTCACGAAGCAGTACCCCTATGACTGCCTCGTGCACGTGACCCAGTGTGGCAGCCTGGGCACCACGTTCCGCGACCCGCACGTCCTGGACGCCGGCGGCAAGCCCGTCCAGCCGCCGAATAGGTCGCCGCAGGGCGTCGCCCCGGAGGAGGTCGTCGCGTGGGCCCGCCGCATCGAGGCGGCCGGGATCCCGACGGACCTGCACATCGACCACGGCTGCAACCCGCGCATCCGGCTGGAGACGCTGAAGAAAGTGATCGCCGCGTCGCCCAAGGCGTTAGTCGGCTTCATGAGCCACGAGGACGAGCACTTCGCCCACATCGAGCAGTATTGCAGCGAGTACCTCGGCCCGCTGTCGGACCTCTGCCGCCCGGCCGGCAAGCAGATCACCATGCAGGAGAAGAACGTCTGGTGGTTCGCCGCCCCGGCGATGCGGCGCGTCTACGACGGCCTGTTCGCCGACGGCCGGGGCCTGGCCGTTGCGGCCGGGTGCGACAACGCCAACTCCCGCACGCCGGAGTTGAATCTGCTGGGACGGTTCGGGCTGCGGCAGGCGGGGCTGATCGGGCACATCCAGATGTCGACGATCTCCGACATGTTCTGCTGGTCGCGGATGCGCGAGTGGGAGTACCCCAAGCACGGGCACCCGTATCTCCGCGTGCTGGTGGCTGGGACGGTGCTGGGCGCCGACCGGTTCTACGTGCGGGTGGACAACCTTCACGGCGGGAAGTTCACGGCCATGGCCCGGGAGGGCGCCGGGCTGTTCTTCCACATGCTGGGCAAGGGGATCGTCTTTACCCCGCGGCCGGAGCAGATGGTCGGCGTGGCACGCGTGGGTTTCGCCGTGCACGAACCGCCGGCGAAGTGGTTGGAGAACAATACCTCCGGCCATGCGGTCGATTCGTGGCTCCAGGACGACGAGCTCGACCAGGCCGTGGTCCCGCACTGCTCGGTTGTGTGGGGCAACACGCCGACGCCCCCGCACGCTCTTCAGGCCGTGCTGCTGCACAAGAGACGCCAGTTCGGGGCGCACGTCCCGGCCACGCCGTACGGGCCGTTCGTCTTCGTCCCCGCGGCCGCGGACCTGAAGAAGGTCCCGTTCGTCGAAGAGTGGTGGCACACGGACGGCGTCAGCGTCTGGCGGGACGGCGGGCCGAAGCTGACCGGCCGGGCCGCCGGCGACGCGCTGCGGAAGTCCTTCGAGATCGCCGCGGCCAAGCTGCCGTTCCGCGCCGTCGGCGACGACGTCTTCTTTCACACCGTCGAGCTGGCCCCCGGCCGCTGGCGCCTCTTCGCGATCGACCCCGGCTGGCTGGACCCCGCCGACCGGAGGGTCACAGTCCGTGTGCAGGTCCCCGGCAAGGTCGCGATGCGGGACCTGCTGAGCGGCGAGCGCCTCGACGTCGTCGACGGCGCGGCGAAGTTGACCGTTCCGGCCGGCTGCCTTCGGATCCTCGACGCCGTGAAGTAGTAACACACACGGCTACGGCACAACGCCAAAGCCCATCGTCCTACTGCCACTTTGCTTCGAGAGTCACGCAGTTGCTGATGCGAACCGTGCTTCTCGGCTACCAGTGCGATGGGGCTGTCCGCCGTGCCGGACGACTCCGTCTGCAGCCCTCCGGTGTACTCGCCCGGAGCGAGGGCGGTCACGTCGCCCGGCCCGGCGGCATCGAGCGCCGCCTGAAGGTCGTCTTTGGGTGTCACGCGGATGCGGCGGCGCTCGAATGCAGGCATCGGCCGAACTCTCGCGCATGGTAGCATGGCACACTGCCAGGGCCGTCAGGCTTGTGGAAAAGCCCGCAAGATACGGGTACAAGGGATCCTCCGCTTGCTGGACGATTGCAAACGGCCTCGGTTGGCAGGCGGATCGTGCAAGCACCCCGTGTGGGAGCGAATGAGTTGCGTAGGCCTGCAGGCAACGGTAGATCGCATTTCCTGGACCATGGCTTCCTAGCCCGGCCAGACGGGGGGCGACGTGATGCACGGGCAAATCCCGGGCTTTGGATGCCATTGGTTGCCGTCCTGGCCATGTGCGGGATTGCTTGGGGAGTCGACGCTGTGCGCCCCGCCCCGACAGCCGCGCCGCAGACCAAGGAGTTCCGAGTCTTCGTTGGCGGACAGGAGGTCGGGGTCTGGGATGCCAATCCTGAAGGCACGTTCCAGGACCGCCCCCCGAAGCTGCCCCGGGTGACGGATCCCGGTCCCTTCGCGGCCTTCGAGCTTCCTGGCGAGGCGACAGTACGGATCCGTGCGGCCGAGCCGATCACAGCGGTCGGGGTCCGCCCCAAGCGGTTGGGCATTGCGGCCGAGATCGACGGCAACGAGGCGACGCTGCGGCTCGGCGAGCCGGCGAGGTTTGGCGTGGAGATCAACGGCAAGGTCGGTCGGCCGCTGATGATCTTCGCCCGCCGGCCGGACGCCAACATGCCCACGGCCAAACAGCCGGGCGTGACGGTCTATCGCAGCGGGACGCCGCTGCCGACCGCGGATACGTTCACGACGCTGCTGTTCCCGCCGGGGGTCCACGAACTCGGCTATCACCTCATCGAGGGCTGGAAGGACAAGACCGTCTACCTCGCCGTCGGGGCGTGGGTCCGCGGGGGTTTCCTCTTCCGCGACTGCCAGCGCGTCGCCGTGCGGGGCAGGGGTGTCATCGTTCGGGCCAAGGAGGCGACCGAGGGACCGAGCAACGCCCTCTGGTTCGCCGCGTGCACGGACTGCACGGCCGAGGACGTGACGGTGATCAACCGGATCAAGGGATGGACGGTCGTCGTCGCCAACTCGCGGAAGGTCACGCTGCGCGGGCTGAACGTCTTCAGCTACCTCGGGGGCAGTGACGGCATCGACGTCGTCGGTTCCGAAGACGTGACCCTCGACGGCTGCTTCGTCTGTACGCAGGACGACGGCATTGCCTTGAAGTCCGGCAAGAGGTTCAGTAACGGTCGGCCACTGCGGAACATCACCGTCCGCAACGGCGTGCAGTGGTTCACCGGCCTGGACGTGGGCTTCGAACTGTGGACGGAGACGGTCGAGAACATCGCCGTTCGGAACATGGACTTTGTGCGGCCGAACCCCAACGGCACGGCGGGCGCCAACAAGAACATCTGGCGGGGTGTGTTGAAGGTCAACAATGGCGACCATGCCCGCGTTCGGAACGTCCGTTTCGAGGACATCCGCATCGAGGCCCCGCGGAGCAACTACCTGCTGTCGGCGCGGGTGTTCCGGTCCTATGCCTCCGCCAAACCGTACCGGCCGGGCAGCATCGACGGCGTGACGTTCAGGAGCATCGCCGTCACGGGCGTCAAGGAACTGCCGCCGTCGCTGTTCGGCGGTTCCGGCCCGGAGAACTTGGTGGCGAACGTCACGATCGAGAACCTCACGCTCGACGGCAAGCCGGTCACCGATGGCAAGGCCTTCGAGGTGAACAAGCACACCGAGGGCATCGTGCTTCGGTCCGAGGGCAAGGAGCCGCTGACGCTGACACCGAAGACCAGCCCGCCAACCCGCGGCCGGGCGGTCCCGGCGCGGACAAGGAGGACCGGCGGCAAGCCCAAGACACCTCCGCCGCCGGAGTGGCTGGTGGCTGTCGAGGGGCGAGCCGTCACGGACGGAAACCTCTTCCCCGGAGGCGAGACAAGCAAGCTCAAGCCGTTCCGGGTCGCATGGCGGCCGGGCCAAGGCCCCAAGCTGACGGCGATGCCGGATGCGTGGTGGGCCCGTCCGTGGGACAAGAACCTGCCGTGCGAGCTGAGCCTCGGCCCGGCGCCGCGGACGGACGAGCGGGCCTTCAAGCTCATCAACACCGGCGAGAAGCCCGCGCTGATGCTCTACTCGCGGAAAGTCGCCCCGATCGTCCTGTCCGCCCAAGGAACGTACGCTGTGGCGTTCGACGTCCTGACGACCGGCACCGCCGAGCTTCGCGTCACGCTGAACCTCGACGGAGCCTCGCACGAGCTGCGGGGGATCCGCAGCGACGGCTGGCAGCGGAAGGTCCTCGGCGTACGCACGGCCGGCGAGGCCAAACTGACGCTGTCATTCCTCAACGGCGGCCTTGGCGAGGGTAACGCCCTGTATCTGAAGAACATTGCCGTCTCTCGCACAACGGAGCCTGAGGCCGCAAGGCCGTGACGCCCGGCCATGCGATCGCATGGTGTGCCTGTGCTCCTTTCCGCACGGGGCGCCGCCGAGGACGTTACCGCATCACTCCCGAGCGATAGTGCTCATCCCGCGGGAACGCCTTCAGCTTGCCCGTGCCTTCGAGTATGCCGTCCGCGGCGAGAATCGTGACGTCCGGTCGGGCCTGGCGGAGTCGCTTGACTGCCGGGTGCTCCCGCGTCACCTTCGGCTGGGCGTCGTGCAGGTCGACAACCTCCAGCGTCTGGATTCCCGCCAGCTGCGCCAGTCCGCCCTCGTAGACCGTCCCCGGCCAATTGATGCCCATGTAGACGGCCCGGAGCTTCTTGTGCCCCTCGAGCCCGCGAAGCGACCTGGCGGTGATGGGCTTCGCCTTCCTGTCCCTCGGCCCGGCGGGGCGAAGCTCCAGCACTTCCAGGGCGGGCAGGCCCTTGAGGACGCAGACGAGCTCGGCGTCGCTCATCGTCGTGCGATGCAGTTGCAGGTTGCGGACCTTGGGCGAGCCGAGGATGAACCGCACTGCCTTCGGGCCGGCGAAGGTCGCGTCCAGTTCCAGCTTCTCCAGTTCCGGTTGGGGCTTGAGGCGATCGATGCTCACGTCCCTGATCGCGAAGCAGTGCTTGATCTCCAGTACCTTCAGCGGGCGCCGCAACTCATTGACCACCAGCGCGGCGTTGGCGTCGGCCAGCGGATACGTGTAGCCCTTGCGATCGCGGAACAGCTTGTCGTTCAGGTAGTGCAGGCGCAGGTCCGTCAACTCGGGAAGCCGGGTGAGCATCGCGTAGCCGGCGTTGGTGATCGGCTGCTTCTCCAGGAATACGGTCCGCAGCCGGGGCATCTTCAGCAGGGCCTTGAGGTCGTCGTCCCGCACGCCGGGTGCCGGCGGGGCCTTGTTGTCCTTCCTGTGGATCGGATGGTTGCTCAGCGCCAGCAGCACCACATTGCCGGCGTCGTCGGTCTGGACGTCGTATCCCTCCACCAGGGCGCCGAGACGCTCGGCCAGCTCGCGCTGGTTTTCGGCCCCAGTCGTGCCGACCAACGGGCCGGCCGCGGCCAAACCGAGGATTGCGGGCCACAGATACGCTTTCATTGCCTGTCTCCCTGGCGGTCAGTCGGCCGCGGCGTCGGCGAAGAGCGGGACGCCCATCCTGCCCAGGGCGGCCTGGACGGCGGGGACGTGCACCGCGCGTGGCTGGAGGTCTTCTCGGGCCGCGATCGCGGCCGCGACGCCGGCGCCCTGGCCGATGGAGATCATGTTGCCCATGCTCTTGCCGCCGTAGTGCCCCAGCATCGTCGCCGAGCTGCACCGCCCGGCCACGAGCAGGCCGTCGACGTCTTTTGGTAGCAGCGATCGGTAGGGGAAGAACGCACCTTGCTTGATGGCCGTGTAGGGTCGCTCCTTGCCTACCGGATCGCTGCCGCCGTACTTGGCGCCGATCGCATCGGGGAAGTCGGTACCCTCCATCACGTCCTTGTTGTCGAACTGGTAGATGCCGACCAGTCGCCGCGTGTCGCGGGCCATGGCGAAGCCGCCGGTCCGCATCAGGCAAACGTTCTCCATGCCGGGGATCCGCTTCTCGCGGGCGAAGCGGATGAAGTCCAGCGCCTGGTCGATGGCCATCTTCTCCATCAGCGTCAGCGTCTCGCTACGGGAGCAGTCCAGCCGCATGTCCAGCGACGTGCCGTTGTTGATCGACACCACGCCGGGGATCGTCGTGCGGTTCAGGCCCATCCAGGCCGGGAGGTTGTAGCCCTTCTCGCGGTACCCGTTGATCATCGCGTTGAAGTGCTCGAACTGGTGGCGGTCCAGCTCGACGCCGGCCTCCAGCCACGCGTAGAAGCGGTCGCAGTCGACGTTGCACACGGCCCACGCGACCGTCACCGGCGGCCGCCAGCCGGTCTCGGGGTCGCCCGCTGTTTCCATCTCGCAGCCGGCGCGAAAGGCGACGTCGCCATCACCGGTGGAGTCGATGACGACCTTCCCGCGGTAGGTTACCGGTCCTTCCTTCGCGCCGACGACCACGCCGGTGACGACATCACCTTCCTTCACGACGTCCACGATCGGGCTGTAGAGCTGGTAGGCGATGCCGTACTTCTCGAACAGGTCGAACAACACCTTCTTGAGGTACTCCGGGTGAACATTGAGGTTGCCGCCGCTGCCCGGGGCGTTGAGATTGCGCTTGCCGGGGATTGACGCGTCCCGCCCCCAGGAGCGCAGGGCATCGATCAGGACCGTATGCACGCCGCCCCGGTCGGTCTCGTCGTTGTCGGCGAAGAGGAAGTTGATCTCCATCCACATCGCCGCCGTGGCCGTGCCGCCGAACTGGCTGCGGGCATCGAGGATCAGCGTCCTCGCGCCCTGGACGGCCGCAGCGAGTGCCGCCCCGATCCCCGCCGGCCCGCCGCCGCAGACGATCACGTCGTAGGTCTCTACGGTCGAGGGCGCCAGGTCGTACAGCTTCGCTTCGCTGGAACTCATCGTGTGCCTGTCCCTTCCCACGGTTCGCCTGCAGCCGTGCTCAGCCGCCGGCCGGCGTTGCCTTCCACTTGCCCATCTGCCCCGATGCGCCGAACCGCCAGAGGGGTTTGGCCAGTTGGGCGTCCCAGGCCTCGTAGGCGGCGAGCATCTTCTGGAACGTATCCGGGCGGTCGTCCTTGAGATCCCTGCGCTCGGCCGGGTCGATGTCGAGGTCGTACAGCGACCATCGCGTTTCGCCGGGCTTGGGCTTCCAGCCGTAGCCGCTGCCGCCGTTGTAGCGGATCTTCCATCGGCCGGTGCGGGCGGCCCGCTCGTCGCCCATCCGCCAGAAGAGCCACTCGTGCGGCGGGCCGTCTTTCCGTCCGGTGAGGTACGGCACGAGGTCCACGCCGTCAAGCTTCCACGCCGGGTCGACCTGCCCGCCCGCGGCTGCGACGGCCGTCGGCAGGACGTCCAGCGTGCTGACCGGCTGGCGGTAGACCTTCCCGCCCGGCACCCGCCCGGGCCAACGCAGCAGGTACGGCACGCGGATGCCTCCCTCGGCCGTGATGCCCTTGCTGCCGCTGAACGGGCCGTTGGAGCTGTAGTCGCCGTTGTCGTTGATGAAAAACACCAGCGTGTTTTCTTCGAGGCCGTGGGTCTTGAGCACCTTGAGAATGCGCCCGACGCCGCGGTCGAGGCCGCGGAGCATGGCCGCCCGCTTGCGGGCCTTGTCCGTGTTCCTGTGCTTCGAGTAGTCCAGGTTGCCGACGGCCTGGAGGTCGGCCTCGGCCGCCTCCAGCGGGGTATGAACGGCGTTGAAGGGCACGTACAGGAAGAACGGTTCGGATTTGTGGCGCTCGATAAAGTCGCACGACCGCCGTGCGATCGCGTCGGTTAGGTACTCCTCCTCGCGGACGGGCTCGTGGCCCTCGTAGAGATGGCCCGAGTCGAAGAACGTCGTCATGCTGCCCGAGAAACCGAAGAACTCGTCGAACCCGCGGCGCGTGGGGTGGTACTCTGGCCCGATCTCTTTGCCGCAGCCTCCGAGATGCCACTTGCCGATGATCCCCGTCGCGTAGCCGAGGGCCTTGAGCCGGTCGGCGATGGTCTCCTCCGTCAGCGGCAGACCGATGCCCGGCCGCAGGGCGGAGTTGAACTCGTGCCCGAACCGCTGCTGATACCGGCCGGTGATTAACCCGGCGCGGCTCGGCCCGCACGTCGGGGCGGTGACGTAGGCGTCGGTGAACCGCACGCCTTCGGTAGCGAGACGGTCGATGTTCGGCGTCTTGATCCCCCAACGGTCGCCGTAGCACGACGCGCCACCGTAGTTCATGTCGTCGGCGAACAGCAGGACGACATTCGGCTTGCCCTTCGGCGGCTCAGAGGCGCCGACGAGGCGCCGGTTCAACGTCGCAGCCGCGGCACAGCCGCCGGCCAACGAGAGGAACTGCCGTCGCGTCATCCGCATGCCGTCACTCCCTTGCCAGGCCGATCGCGATCACGTGCTGGGCCTCCCAACGCGGGTCGCGGATCCAGAGGCGGTCGGATTGGGTCACCAGGGCGTACAGTCGGCCGTCGGCGGCGATCAGGTCGAACAGGGCCGTCTGGCGGTCGCCCGCCGACGGAAAGCCCAGCGGTACGGCCGAGACGATCGGCTTCGGACGGTCCGCCGTGATGTCGAGGGCAACCAGCCGCAGCGCCGCCTGCTGGCCGGTGACGTCCACCCAGCCGATGTACGCCCACGTGCCGGCGACGACCATGGCGGTCTTGTCCAGGTGCGTCCAGAACCCGTTGGCGGGGATCCACGGATGGGCGACCGAGACGTTGTACGTCCATTTGAGCTTGCCGCTCGTCGCGTCGAAGACGGCCAGCTCGGCCGGTCCGCGAGGGGGCAGGAGTTCGCCGTCCCAGATCCCTGCCTGCTTCGCCTGGCGGACGGTCAGGTCGACCTCCTTCTGCGGCAGCCTGGAGAAGTCCGCGCCGTGAATCCGCTTCAGCTCGGCGACGACGTCGGTCGGCATCAGTCGGCGGCGGTGCTTCGCGTAGCCTGTGAAGTAGACGATGTGCTTGCGCCCGTCGATGTCGGCGAGGCTCATCTTCGGCCAGAGGTCGGCGCCCATCAGTCCCCGGCCGACGTTCAGCGGGAAGGCCTTCGCCGCCTTGTCGTCGGCGCGGATCAGCTCGACGGCGTCCGCACGGCTCGGCTTCCACGCGAACCACAGGGCCTTGCCGTCGGCGAGCATCGCCTTGGGGCGGTAGAAGCCGTCGCACTCGTAGTAGGACTGACCGTAGGTGTTGAGGTCGTTGGGGTCGGGGGCGAAGCGCGAGTCGAGCTTCCACGCGAAGGCGGGCGTCAGCGTCGCGGTCTCGGCCGCGCCCGCGCCCGAATAGGTGTCGTTCGGTCGTCTGTCGGCCAGGGCCACGTCGTACGCCCAGAGCCAGAGGCCCTGGTCGAGCTTCGGCATGCGGCCCTCGGGTCGGTCCACGCCCAGCCTTCCCTCGGCGGGGCCGGCACAGAACAGCCTGCCGTTGGCGACCATCGCACCGCCCGCGGTGAAGCATCGCAGCCGCCCGCCGCCAGGCAGCTCGGGCATGGCCGTGATCGCCTTGGTGCCCGTGTGCTTGTTGAAGACGTACGCGTCGCCGGCGGTGTTGTGGCCCCAATCGGCGCCCTTGCAGTTGACGATCAGCGGCCCGGCGGTATCGAGCTGGAACCACGACGACGTGTTGTAGTACGACGAGCCCTGCCGGCCGAAGACGGTCTCCCAGTCCGTGTCGTACTTCGGTGGCTTGGCGTCGCCGGCCCGGTCGGGGGCGACGTAGAAGCCGCTCAGCCCCCACGTATACGGCCGCATCGGCTTGAGCCTGTCGGCCGGGCCGAAGACGGTCATCTGCTGGCCGCGCGTTCGGCCGAAGGCGTCCTGGAAGCCGGGGTGCTTTTCCGTCAGTTCGCGGTAGGCCGGCTCGCCCTCCTGCCAACGGCCGGGCCTGTGCGTCGCGAGGTCCGCCAGCGGTCGGTACGCCGTGTAGCTGGACGAATAGGCGCCTTGGCCGGTGAACAGGATCCGCGTCTGCGGGTCCCAGGCGATCTGCACGATGCCGCAGACGTTGTCCGTCGAGGCCGACACGCATGCGTGCGGCCAGCGGTAGGCACGCGTCCCGCCCGCGCTGGACTTGATCCGCACGCAGTTGAGCGTCCTGCCATCCGCGGCGTCGAGAACGGTGCAGTAGTAGTCGTTCGTGGCGTTGGGGGCGTCGTCGGCGTCGGCGGCGATAAGTGCGAGCCGGCCGTCCAAGAGCGTGAGGTTCCGCGAGCCCTTCCCGGCCGCGAAGCTCATCTCGTTGTTCGGGCCGGTCTGGTCGCCGAGGGGCACGGTCGCGAACTGTCGCCGCCAGAGCACGCGGAGCCTGTGGGGGGCGATCCCCACAACCGAGGCGTTGTGGCGCGGCCCGCTGCCGGCCAGGCCCGCCCAGCCTTCGCCGGCGCGAAGCCCGGCCGGGGCAACCGCGAGAGATGCCGCGGCCGAGACGATCGTGAACATCCCGAATCGCATGGGCAGTTCCCTTGGGACGCGGCTACGGCTTGAGCACGACGGTCGCCTCGCCCTGCCAGATCCACTCCCCGGCGGGGGCACGCTTCCAGGGGTCGGGGAACTCCACGCGGACATACCGCGCCCGGCCGGTCTCGCGAACCGTGTCCTTGTCCGTGTACGTGTCGAAGTACGGGGCGTTGAGGTCCACCCACGTGACCAGCGCGACCCAGTCGCCCTTGGGGAGCTTGACGGCCTTCATCTCCGTCGGCGGAGACAGCAGCGTGCGGATGAGTTTGCTCCGCGACGACCCGAACTCGAACGGTTGCGTCACTTCCGGCCCGCTGAAGCGGTCGGAGATGCTCACCAGCTGGCCCGGGTAGTCGTTGCGGGCCATCTTCTTCAGCGACTCCTTGTCGAAGTCCGTCCGCTTGGTCTTGTGGATCCACCGCCACCCGTCGGAGCTGGCGACGGGCGTGGGGTCCGTCGGCTTGAGGCCGAACATCGCGCGGTAGCCCTGCGGATAGTGGTCCACGGTCCGGCCGGTGAAGTCCAGCCCGGCGGCGGGCTTTTCGGCCTTGTGGCAACTCGTGCAGTGCCTATCGAGGATCGGCTGGATGTGGCGGTCGTAGCCGGGCACGACGCGATCGCCCCAGCTCGGCGGGGCGGGCATGCTGGGCTCCCGGGTCAGGGCCGAGCCCATCGTCCGCCCGGCTGTGGTGAGCGTGCCCTCGGTGCTCTCGTGGCAGCCGACGCAGCCGCGGTATTCGCCGTCGCGGAACGTCACGTTGCTCCGCATCCGGCGGACCTCGAGGAAGTTCGCGTCGAGGGCCTGGAAGTAGACCGGCTGGTCGGCGGGGACCTTGAAGTACGCCGAGCCGTCGGGCTCGACCGGCACGATGCCGATCACCCGCGCCGGTGACCACGCCCACGCGCCGAAGACCGGCGTCCACGCCCCGGCCGCGGCGTAATGCAGGTCGTTGAACTTGCAGGCCTTGGCCTCGTCGCGGACGCACGGCCAGGGGGCGTGCTGGCTGATCCGCAGGTACCGCACGCGCCCCGGCTCGACGCCGGCCAACCCGGCCTGGACGTTCTGCACGTAGCCCAGCGCGTAGCCCGTGCCCGGCTTGGCGTACTGCGGCAACACGGGCGGGCGGCGGCGCGGGGCGAAGGGCATGAGGTACGTCACCGACAGCCGTCGGTCGCGGTGGATCAGTTCCTTGTTGCCCCAGACGTCAATGTAGTACAGCCCGAAGTTCCGTCCGCTGTCGGAGTCCTTCTTCTTGTACGAGTAGGCCACAAGGAAGCTCTTGTCGCTCAGTGGCCATGGGTACTGGTAGTGGCCGCCGGCGTCCCGCACGCCACCCTCGACCACAGGCTCGGTGCGCCCGTAGCCGCCCTCGGTGGGCGAGCAGCGCGGCGTGACGAGGTGCATCGCGTCGGAGGTGTTGATGCCGACCGAGTAGTCCACCAGCATCACCGCACCGAGGGCGCAGTTGTGATGCCCGCAGGCGATGGCGACGAACTTGGCCTGCCCGGGCACCTGGCGGGCCTCGCGGAGGCTCATCGGCCCGGTGGGGATGTGCTGCTTGTAGAACGCGTCGGTCATCGTGCCGTCAGGGCGGCACGTCCAGAGCGTGTGCGTCTGCCAGAGGTGCCGCTCCTGGTACTCCCAGTGGAGGAACAGCAACTGGCCGTTCTCGAGCATGTGCGGGTGGCGGTCGAAGTCCTTGTTGTTGCTCAGCGGGTGGACGCCTGAGCCGTCCGGGCCGGATCGCCAGAGGTTGACGATCATCTTGTCCTGCACGAGCCCCCCGGCGCACTGGCTGCCGTAGTTGCTGCGGTCGGACGTGAAGACGATGTCCCCGCCGGGCAGGTAGCAGGGCTCGAAGTCTGAGTTGTACGGGGCATTGGTCAGCTGCCGCGGCTCGCCGGTTGGCTTGCCCGTGGCGGGGTCGAGGTCCAGCTCGTACAAATGGGCCGGCTCGGAGACGCCTTTCTCGGTGTTCTCGCGGGCGGCGTTGCGGCGGTTGTCGAACGTCGGCTGACGGAGGAACGAGACGACGAGCTTCTCGGCGTCGTAACCGAGGTCCAGGCCGCGGATGTGTCCGCGGCCGAGGCGGTCCCGCAGCAGTGGCTCGGCCGGGTCGGTCGGCGCCAGGCCGTGCTTGACGTACAGGTCGCCGCCGGGGCCGTAGATGTCGCGGAGGTGCCCGTTGGTGATGTTGCCGCCGTCGTTGCCCGTCCGCGTGGCGAACAGGACGCGCTGGCAGGCGGGATCCGTTCCGGCCAGGACGACGTCCCTCGCGGCCCGGCGGACGGCGAGGTAAAGCCTGCGGGCGCGCGTGAGGTCCTTCGGTGCGGTCGCCGTACCGGCGGCGAGTCTGGCCTTGGCATCGGCCATGCCCGTGCGGGCGGCGCGCACGGCCTTGGCCTGCTCGGCGTCTACGCGACCAAGGGCGTCATCGGCCCCGGCTCGTGCACGGTTGCAGACGGCCTCGGCCCCGGCCAGCAGGCCCTTCGTGCTGCGGTGCCAGCCGAGGCCCGCCGCCTGGCGGACGTGGTCCAGCTCGACGAATGTCTCGGGACCCAGGGCGAGGAACTTCGCGAACCAGTCGCACTTCGCCGGGTCGGGCCAGGGCTTGCTGCGCGGGCCCTCACACTCCAGGCCCAGCCGCAGAGCGATGGCCCACTCGGCCAAGCCGCGAACGAATGGGTCGTCGTGGCCCAGCAGCACCGCGGCTCGTCGGCCGAGCTCGTCGGTGGACATCTCCTTGGGGCGGACGGTCCGGCCCTTGCGTTTCCACGAGGGCGTCTCGTCACCGCGGGCGGCCCAGATGAGCAGCTCGGCCTGGACCGTCGCCGCCTGGACGGACCCCTCGGCCGCGAGGGCGTCCAGCAGGGCTGGGGCGAGGTCCGCCGACGTCGCCAGCACGCTGCCGAGGCCGTCGATCTCGACGTCGGCCCGGCCGCCGTTGACGCCAGCGAGGACGCGCCGAACCGCTTCGGCGTGCTTCCCGGCCGAGAGCAGCGCCCGGTACTCGGCGTCGACGCCTTTGGGCTTGTGCCACTTCGCCATCGTCGCCGCGTCCGCCAGGCCGACCTTCTTGTTCGAGGCCGTCACGGCAGCGATGATCGGTACGCCGTCAGAGACGGTGCTACGGAACGCGATGGCCTTGATCGCCTTGCCGGGGCTCGGGTTCGTCCAGGCGTACAGCAGCAGGCCGACGTCGCCGCACTCGGCGTTGGAGACGTGCAGCGCCGCCCGATACTCCTTGCCGTGCTTCGGCGTCCACCAGTTCTCGATCTCGCGGTTGGCCCGGATGGGGATCTCGGCCGTCGTGCCATCGGCGTAGTGGACGACGTACGTGGCCATGTGCCCCTTGTTCCACGCCGCGGCGTGGAGGAAGTACAGACAACGGGCCTTGCCGCCCACCGGCACCGTCGCGGCGGCAGGGCCGTGCGGGAAATTCTTGCTCCTCAGCACCAGCACCGCCTTGCCACCGTTGGCGCCGGCGTCGATGAGGTCGAACGGGACCCCGCACAGCGACCGCCGGCCCGGCGCGACGTTCCGCATGTCGTTGGCGCCCTGGTCTGTCCAGCCGCCCTTGCCGTCGTTGGCGACCTCGTCCCGCCAGCCCATGTTCACCACCGGCCGAAGGTCCAGCGGCTGGTAGCCCTTGGCGTCGGCGGCCGGGGCGGGCGCCCCGATGGCCGCGACGGCAACCCACACCACGCCGGCGAGTGCATCTCTGCGATTCACGGGAGCATCTCCTATTGGCGACTCTCGGCCGGTCGGCAGGCGCCGCCGGCCGGGCGCGGTGAGCCCAACGCGAACGTGGTTCCATTGTGCCATCCCCCGGCGGGCGAGTCCTTGAATATGGTCCATATCTATAGCATAATAGTCCAGCCATGGCTGCCAAGCGAAGACGCCTTCGAAGCCCCAAGATCCACGGCCGATTCCTCGACGTCGGGATCGCCATCCGCGTCCGGCGGTTCCGCCCGGAGGCCGGGCCCGGCGACCTCGGCACACGCGAGCACAGCCACGACTTCATCGAGCTTCTGCTTTTCGAGGGCGGCAGCGGAACGCACCGCGTCGACGGGCACGACTACCCGGTGATCGCCGGCGACGTCTTCGCCGTCCAGGGCGACCAGACGCATTCGCTCGTCGTCGCCGAGGGCCTTAGCTGGACGGAAGTCCATTTCAACCCCGGGCGAATCCCCCTGCCGGAGGACCAGCTCAAGGGCATCCCCGGCTACCACGCCCTGTTCCTGATCGAGCCCGGCCGGCGGCGGCGCGGGCGGTTCGCCGGGCGGCTGCAGCTGAGCCCCACGCGGCTAGGTGAGGCGATGCAGATCGTCGCGGGAATGGCCCGGGAGTACGAACGGCGCCCGGCAGGCTACGAGGCGCTGCTGCTCAGCCGGCTCGTCGAGCTGATTGTGCTCCTCTCCCGCGAGTACTCCCGCGCCGCCAGCGGGGAGACGAGGGCGCTGCTCCGCGTCGGCGAAGTGGTCGGCCTGCTGGAGAGCGACTACCGTCGACCGTGGAGGGTGGACGAGCTCTGCGACGTGGCCCACATGTCCAAGAGCGCCCTGATGGTCGCCTTCCGCGAAGCGACCGGCCAGACGCCCATCGAGTACCTCATCCACGTTCGGCTGCGCCACGCAATGGACCTGCTCCGGGAGACCGACCGTTCGGTGACGAACATCGCCTTCGCCGTCGGGTTCTCCGACAGCAACTACTTCACGCGGAAGTTCGGCCAGGTGGTCGGCATGACGCCCACGGCGTACCGGAGCGTCTCCCCGCCGCCCACGGGCTAGGCGCCGTCGCACACGAATCCGTCACAGCCTGCCAACGTTAGAGAAGGTAGCGGACCCGAGACAAGCGATGGAGAGACCCATGACGAATCGACGGTTTGGGGTGCAACAGGTCGCGGCTTTCTGCACGCTGCTGGCCATCCTGCTGGCATGGCCGACAGGGCTGCCGGCCGGGGAGATCGTCTTCCCCAACGACGCCGGCGTGCTCGACGCGAAGCGCGACTTCGGCGCGGAGGGGGACGGCAAGACCGACGACACGGCCGCGATCCAGAAGGCGATCGTGACGGCCCTAGAGGGCGACTACCGCAACCCCAGGCCGGTCTACCTCCCCAGCGGGACGTATCTCATCAGCGATTCGCTCAAGGCCAGGATCACCGACAAGCCCGACGGCAAGGGCGGCTGGAGCGACGGCTGGCGGAGCGGCATCTTCCTGGTCGGCCAGAGTTGCGAACGCACAGTACTGCGGCTCAAGGACGGCTGCGAGGGCTTCGGCGACCCGGCGAAGCCCAAGGCGATGATCGTCACCGGCTCGACGGGGCACGGCAAGGGCCATGACAGCCGCATCGGCGGCTGGGGTAACGAGGGCTTCCAGAACTATCTTGTGAACTTCACCGTCGACACCGGGCGGGGCAACGCCGGGGCGATCGGCGTGGACTTCCTGGCCAGCAACCGCGGGGCGATGGACGGCGTGACGATCCGTAGCGGCGATCCGCAGCACGTCGGCGTGGCCGGTATCGACATGACCCGCCCCTGGCCGGGCCCGGCCCTGGTGACTAACGTGTCGGTGGACGGCTTCGACGTCGGCATCCGCCAGGAGCATATGGACTGCTCGATGACCTTCGAGAACGTTACCCTCACCAACCAGAAGGTCGTGGCCATCGAGGCCGAGAGCAGCCCGACGATGAGCATGCGAAAGGTCGTCACGCGCGGGAGCGTACCAGCGTTCCGGTCCGTCAAGGGCGGGCGTGGCCTGATCATGTTCCTGGACAGCTCGTTCACCTTCACCGGCGATGGCCCGGCCCCGCCGGCCATCCGCAACAGCGAGAACCTGCTGCTGAAGAGCTGCACTGTGGACGGCTTCAAGACCGTGGTGGACAACGAGGGCAAGGACCTCCGGCCGGACCTGGAGTTCAAGGGCGGCAAGGGGACGGTCGAGCAGTACCTCTCCCGCGAGCCGGTCCGGCTCTTCCCCGGCCCGGAACGCCTGCCGGACCTGCCGATCAAGGACACGCCGGTGTGGAACTCGACGGACCTGTCGGACTGGGTCAACGTCGCCGACTTCGGCGCCCATCCGAGGGGCACGCCGCGCGAGTTCACCAGCCAGGTGGTGCTGACGCGCGTGGATGCGAAGGTGGACTTCGGCTGGGGCGGGGGCGGCCCGACGAAGGAGACCGGCAAGGACAACTTCTCGATCCGCTGGACGGGCGAGGTCAAGCCCTCCAGGACCGGCGGATACACGTTCTACGTGCACGTAAATGACCAGGCCCGGTTGTGGGTGGACGGCAAGCTGATCCTCGACAAGTGGGAGGGCTACCACAGCAAGGAATACAGCGCGGTCGTCGCGCTCCAGGCCGGCAAGCGCGTGCCGATCAAGCTGGAATACTGGGAGAGCGGCCACGACGCGTGGATCCGTCTGGCTTGGTCGGGCCCGGACGTCAAGAAGGCGATCATCCCGACCGAGTGCCTCTACCCGACCGCTGACGCGAAGGAGCCTGCGGGCCTGACGGGGCAGTACTTCGGCAAGGGCGGCGGTCCGTGCGCGTCGGCCATCCAGAAGGCCATCGATTCCGGCAAGAGCGTCGTCTACATCCCCAACGGCCGATACGAGGTCAACGGCACGATTGTGCTCCGGGGCAGCACGTGCAAGCTGATCGGCATGGAAGCCGACCTGAAGGACGCCGTCATCCGCTTCGACGGCGGCAAGGCCGAGTCGGCGTTCATCGAGCACGTCTCGGGCATCAAGGTGGTCCACAACTGCGACAAGGCGCTGGTCATCCGGCGGTGCAGCATCCGGCAGTACGAGAACACCGAGCGCGGCACGGGCGACGTCTTCATCGAGGACATCATGGGCGGGCACCCGCGGATCAACATGCCGCAGCACCTGTGGGCCCGGCAGCTCAACTCCGAGTACGGCCGGGTGCCGCAGTTCATCAACAATGGCGGGACGGCGTGGATACTCGGGATGAAGTGCGAGAGCATGATGTCGCTGATCATCAACAATGGCGGCGCCGTCGAGTGCTATGCCCTCTACTCGATGACCAACCCAGCGCCGGATCGCGCCACGCCCATGATCCTCAACAACGGCGGGCGGATGTCCGTGTCCTTCGCCGACGGCGGGCAGAAGTCCTACTGGACGAAGATCGAGGAAACCCAGGACGGCCAGACCAAGCGTGACCGGACCTGGCGCCGCGAGACGATGATGTACATCGGCGGTAAACCATAATCGTGCGGACTTGATGCCGCGTACCTTCGCCCTCCGGCAGACAGCCTCCGCGCCATCGGGACGGACGAAGGCAGAGGAGCGACTCATGCAGCGATATCGAAAACTCTCATGGGCAGCCGCGGCGTGCCTGCTGGCCGTCGAGGCATGCCTGGGCGCACCGGCCGGCCAGAACAACAAGGGCGAGGCCAGCCGCAGCCGGGCGTTCTTCGCGGAGGTCGTCAAACGCGGGCACGTCCAAGGGATTCGGGCAGTCGAGCTGATCCGGCCGGACATCCTCGCCGTGACGGTTGACCCCGCGGTCACGAAGTGGGGCTTCAACCAGGGCCCGGCCGGCGAGAGCCAGAACCCCGAGGTCTTCACCGTCGCCAGCGTGACGGACGCGGCCTACAGAGAGGGCGTTCACCCCGTGAAGGTCGGCCGGCGAAGCTCCGAGTACTTCAACGGGGTGGCCCCCGGGCCGATGGCCTGGAAGGTCATCTGGTGGCACACGTACTACCTCTACCTGTCCCGACCGATGGCGCCCGGCCACACGTACACGGTGAAGGTGGCCGGCATCGACGAGCCCTTCCGCCGCGAGGCTGCGATCAGCTACGACGACGCCAAGACACCCACAAAGGTCATCAAGATCAACCAGGTGGCCTACTCCTCGAAGTCCCGCCGGCGCTATGCCTATCTCGGCTGGTGGGCGGGCGACCAGGGCAAGGTGGACTACGCCGCCTTCCAGCGATTCGCCGCCGTTGACGGGAAGACGGGCGAGAGTGTCCTGGCCGGGGACATCAAGCTCCGCAAGGCCGGCGATGAGTTGGCTGGCGAGGACGTCTACGAGATGGACATCTCCGCGCTGCCGGCTGGGACGTACCACATCCACGTGCCGGGGCTGGGGCGGTCCGAGACATTCCGCGTCGGCGGCGAGGGGATGCGCGAGCTCTACTACCATACGATGCGGGCGTTCTTCCATCAGCGGTGCGGGCAGGAGTTCCGCCAGCCGTGGACGTGGGTGACCAAGCCCGCCTGCCACGTGGAGGTATGGGAGAGCGGCCACCTGGTGGCCGGGCCGAGCGCCATCTACTGCCTGTGGAAGCGCGTCAAGCCCTATAAGCCCAAGCCGGGCGAGACGAAGCGGAGCTTCCGCGGCGGCTACCACGACGCGGCCGACTTCGACACATTCGCCTACCACCTGCCCGCCACGGCCCAGACGTTGGCGGCGTTCGAGATGTCGCCGGCTGCGTTCCGCGACAGGGACCTGAACCTGCCCGAGAGCGGCAACGGCATTCCGGACGTGCTGAACGAGGCCGCCTGGGGCCTGCGGTTCTTCGTGGAGAACCAGGACGCCAACGGGGCCGTGCCGCTGGGGCGGGGCAACGAGTGCGATGCGTTCAAGCAGAACACCGGCGGGAAGATGACGCCCTACGGCGTGCTGCCACCGGCGCGGAACTCGACGGCGATGTTCGCGGCCGTGGCGGCGCAGTTCGCCCGGCTGGGGAAGCCCTTCGACGCCGCGGCAGCCGAGAGGCACCTGGCGGCGGCGAGGAAGGCCTACGACTGGGCGCGCGAGCACGACAGCGACGTGCGCGGCACGAAGCAGGCCAGCCAGCGCCTGCCGACGCTGGCCTGGGCGGCGGCGGAGCTGCTGGCGGCCACCGGCGAGGCCCGCTACAACGACGACTACCACCGGCGGGTCAAGGACCGTTCGGTCCGCTACTGGTGGGCCCAGCATCTGCGGGCCTGGCCGTACCTTCGCACGGATCGTCCCGGGGCCGACAAGGCCGTCCAGGCGTCCCTCCGCGCCGCGCTGGTTGCAGCGGCCGACAAGCAGCTTGAGACGATGGAGACTGTCGCCTACCGCCACGCCGCCGGGCCGCGCGTCGGGGGGTGGGGCTCCCTGGTGCCTGCCCAGCAGGCCGAGACGCTCCTGCGGGCCTGGGCCGTCACCGGCGAGCAGAAGTACTTCGACGCCGCCAGCCTGCACGCCGACTTTCAGCTCGGCTGCAACCCCCTGAGCAAGACGTTCATCACCGGCATGGGTTATCGCCACCCCAACCGGCCGGAGATGAGCTGGTTCCTCTACGAAGGCACGGCCGAGATGACCGGCCGGACCGTCGAGGGCCTGACCATGTACACGCTGGGCCCGCCACTGAAGTTCTGGTATCCTCCGCACCCGGCCTGGCGGAGCCATCGCGACGTGTGGGGCAACGGCGCGGAGATCTGGAGCGAGTTCACAATCCACCAGACGATCGGCCCGACGGCGATGATGTTCCAGGCGCTCTACGCTGCCGAGGGCTTGCCCGGGCGCGGCCCCGGCGGCGCGGCTCGTGTGCCGGCGCCTTCGGCACCAGGCGCAGGTAAGTGACGATGCACGTGAACTTGCTCGACGAGGAATGGCACATGAGCGCCAGACTCCTCCCAGGCGGTCGGACCGTCGGATGGCTTGTCCTGGCCCTCATGAGCGTCGCCGGAGGCCTGCAGGCCCAGGCGCGAGATAGGACGGGCAGAACCCCCGCGGAATGGCTCAGGGCAGTCGAGAAGCAGGCGACAGTGGAGAAGGGCGCCTGGGACGCCGCCTGGCGTGACGTGATGCGCGGGGCCGCCCTGGCCCTGGAGCCCTACGATGGCCGGCCCGAGATGATCGCCAAGTTCTCCGGGGAGAGGAAGCGGCTGTACGACGCGTACCGCCGCGTCTGGGACGAGCGAGCCAAGGGCGTGGCGGCGAAACTCCTGGCCGGTAAGGCCGTCGATGACGCCGAACGGAAGTACCGGTTCCTCGCGAGCGGCACGCTGGTGCACCGGTATCTCCGCGAAGGTATCCAGGCGAAGGAGAGGAAGAAGCAGGACCTCTCGGCCGAGGAGCGGTCGATTGCCAACTACGCCCGCGCCGCGGAGAAGGTCGGCCGGGCTGCGCTGGTCAAGGGCTACCGGGGCGTGAAGCTGACGGCTGGGGACATCGACGTGCTGCGCGACTACGCGATGTTCATCGACGCGCGGTGCACGGGCAACGGCGTGCTGCCATGCCATCTCAAGCTGACGCGATCGCGCTACGGCGCCGGCGGCTTCCGCATGCCCGGCGAGGCGGCGCCCGACTTCACGCTGGCACGCGTGGAGGCCTTCCTGAACACCGACGCCTACCGCGACGCCAACCCGCGAGACCCCGTGGACATCCTCACGCCGCTGGCCGTCCGCGAGTTCCTCCAGATCATGTGCGGCTTCGAGGTGCGTGAGGGGAAGGTCGTCGCCAAGCCCTACGAGGTCGTCCCCAGCCTGACGAAGCAGTACGTGCGGCTGAGCGACCACCGCGGCAAGCGGCCCGTGCTGCTGGTGTTCATGAACGCGACGGACCCGTGGGCGTGGCACGGCAGGATCGCGCCGATGTTCGAGCCGCTCAGGCAGGCGCTCGGCGACCGCGCGGCGATGTACTTCCTCTGCACGACCATCCACGACACGCGGATGCCCTCGATGGACTTCGTCGGCCCGAGGCCCCGCAAGACCGCGTACGTGCACGAGGCCGCGATGGAGCACCGCGCGCGAATCTGCAGGATGTTCTACATGGGTTGGCCCGACTGCACGACCGACTACCTGCTGGACGACATGGCCCAGCACCTCCGCAACGAGTGGATGGATCAGGGCGGCGGGGCCTACATCGTGCTCGTTGATACCGCCGGGACCATCGCCTACGCCGACTACCACAAGGACATCCCGCCCCACTGGGGACCCAAGGCCGTCGACTTCCCCTACGAGTTCCTGACGATCCGCATGAACCACCTCGACAGCCGGCTGGCGAGCTTCTTCGCCGCCGGCGCGCGATATGACAGGAAGATCAAGAAGGCCTATCCGACGTGGCGCCTGCCGGCGTCGCGACGAGGCAAGTCCATCGGTACACGCATACGAGACGCCGTCTGGATGCCCGCAAAGGTGACGGCCGTGGATGCCGCCGGCCGGGGAGTGACCATCGAGCGCAGCATCCCGCCTCGCGAACAGATGAAGGGCATCCGCTTCTGGGACGAGGCAGCCGGCAAGGCCGTCGCGTTCGACCCGACAGTCAAGGTTCGCCTCGACACTGTTCGCGCCTGGCTGGCCGATCCGCGCAAGAGGCCGACCTACGAGTTGACCATTGACGACGCCACGGACGTGTTCGTCAACGGCTGGCCGAAGCCGCCTGCCGACCTGCGTCCCGGTGACCGCGTCGGGGTGTACTTCCCCGTCGATCAGAACACCCCCCACGCGATTCGCCCGGTGCAGGTGCGAGCGTACCGCTTCCGGGCCGGGACGCAGCAAGCCGCCGAGAGCCGGTAGGGGCAGGCAGGCCCGGGCCTGTCGAGTTCTGACAGGGGTATCTCGTTGGTCTGTCGGCAGGGCGTCGGTGTCATCGCGGCCGGGCGGCGAGGATGCTAACTGGGTCGATGCCGTTGGCTTCGCCGACGATTCGCAGGCCGCGGATCGCCGCGCTGCGGGACAGCGGCTTGCCGGCGCCATCCAGCAGGTCACTCACCTCCAGCGCTACGCCGGCGACGTTGCCGCTGGCCACGCGCGACGGGACGGACGTCGTCTTCCAGTCTCCACGAGCCACGGTGATCGCGCGGCCGACCGTGCCGTCTTCCAGGATGGCCGAGACCTGGACCACGTCGTTGCCACCCACTTCGAAGAGGAAGAAGTCGCATTTCGGGCCATTGGTGTCCTTCCAGGGGCCCCCTGCGAAGTCCACCACATCGAACGCCCACTCGCCACTCGTGGGCGACATGACTCCGCCGGCCAAGTCGAAGTCGTCCACCTTGCTCATGTCCCCCATCTGCGGCGAGCGCGTCTTGCCGACAGCGAGTTGGTCGGCCTTGATGGTCCAGGCGCCGACGCTCAGGCTCAGCAGCGCGCCCGTGCCCGGGCGGACATCCACGGCGCCTATGGGTCTGCCCTTGCCTCTCTCGGCTCCCGATCCGCCGCGACCGGCGGCGGGGGTGGTGATCTTGGCCGCCGGGGCCAGGCGGTCTCGGAATCGCTCGGGTAGCTTCAGCCCGCGCGGGCCGTAGTGGAGCGTGCGTCTGCCCGCCTCAAACGCGCCGATGTCCGGCGCTTTGCCCGCGAAGTCGTCGTTGACGCCGGGGATGCGGCAGCCGGCGTCCACGATGGCGGACCCCGGCGCGGGACGCAGGTCGACGGTCTCGGGCAGGTACAGCTTCGTCTTGTCCTGCGCGTGGTCCGGTTCGTCGGCCCGGACGAAGACGCCGTAGTCCGCGATCGCCAGCCCGTGCGTTTCCAGGCCCGTCTTTCCGACCAACTCCTTTAGCGACGCGCACGCGAGCTTGCCGCGCCTCCGCGTGACCACGAAGGGCTTGGCGACGGACTTGCCCACGCGGTAGCCGTTGTAGTCGAGAAGGCTGTTGGCGTCCTCGAAGCGGATGTTGAGCACCGGCAGCTTGGCGTCCCTGGGTGTCAGTGGCTCGCCCGGGCCCATGAAAAGGTTGTTCCGGACGTTCACGTAGTCCAGGCTCAGTGCCATGGTCCAATGGCAGGTCAGCGTGTTGTGCAGGAAGATCACGTTGTCGCCGTGCGTGGCCTTCAGGGCCGTGTGGCCGCGAAGAGCGTTGTAGACGATGTTGCGGATGAAGTAGACGGGTCCGGCGAAAACAGGCTGGACCGACAACGGGGCGCCCAGGCTGTTGAAGCAGCGGTTCCGCAGCACGCGGATGTTGTACAGCCCGCCGTCGGACTCGATGAAGTTGTCGCAGATGTTGAACAGGTCGTTGTTGTAGATGTCGATCGCGTAGGCCTGCAGGTGGAATTGCGGGTCCGGGTGGGCGCTGGTGTTGACGTTGATGGCGTCCCAGAAGCGGTCGGCGCGGTTGAAGCCGATCGCGTGTCCGCTGCCCAGCACGTTCACGGCGTAGCCGGCCCGGCTGCGTCCCCAGGCGGCGCCGGCCTCGCGGTGGAACTGATCGCCGTCGTTGGTGCCGATGAACACGTTGTCCAGGATGGTGAAGTCACGGCAGCGGCCATCCAAGCCCAGGATGCCGTTGCCGACGTTCTCGAAGATGCAGTTCCTCACCGTCAGCCCGCGGCAGCCGCCGACGCGCCAGAGTCCGGCCCGGATGGCGATGAACGCGTTACGGAACGTCAAGCCCTCGAAGTACAGATGGTCGGCCGCCATCACGTTCAGGAGGCAGAACGCCGGCGCGTCGCCTTTGGGGTTACCGCCGTCGATGATCGCCTCGCCGTCGCCGGCGGCCACGATGGCGATGGGCTTGACCTCCTCGCCGCCGAAGCTCAGTACCTGCGTGCCGAACATCCAGAAGGGCGTCGGGTCGCGGTAGTTGAACCGGTCGCCCCGATGGGTGCCGCCGTGCACGAGGATCGTGTCGCCGGGGCGGGCGTGGTCGTAGGAGACGTTGTAGTTGTCGCACCACGGGTCGTAGCCATTCACCGCCCCCATGATCGTCCTGAAAGCCGGCTTCTTCTTGCCGCCCTGCCAGTCCGGCGGGTAGACGTGCCGCATCCGCCCGCCAAGCGTGGGCTTCGGCACGGCTCGCGTGCTGCACGTCAGCTCCCGCACGGCCGGGCCCTGCACGCCGTCGGGGTCGGTCATCTCCAGACGCACCTCATATTCCGTGCCGGGCTCCAGGTCGAGGGCCGAGCCGACGAACGCCTCGGGCACCGGCCAGCCCCCGTGACGCGTGCCGTCGCTCAGCTTGCGGCTTTCCAGCCGCCGACCCTTGCCGACGCGGTACAGCGGCAGGCTTTCGCGCCAAACTTGCGTGTCCTTCCTGCGGTACTTGACGCTCACCGAAGCATTGCGGTTGTGATCCCCGGAGATTCGCCACTCGAATCCCAGGCAGATCAGTGTCGCCGGTTCCGCGATCAACTCGCCGGGCTTGACCGCATCCTCGGCGCGGCCTGTAACGGCTGCAGCCAGAACCAGCCCCGCGCAGACGGTGTGTGCTCGGATACCATACATGCCGTGCTCTTCCTTTTGGCTTTCAGGCGACATGGCCGGACCTGATTTCTACGTTGGGGACCAAAGCCCGAGGCGATTGCCGTTCGTGTCCTTGAACAGCGCATAGAAGCCCCATTCACCGATCCCTGTCTTGTCTCGCACAACAGAACCGCCGGCGGCCTTGATTGCCTCAAGGGCTGCCGGAATGTCCTCCACGCGGAGGTAGAGCAGAACGCCGCCCTCTTGTGGCTGCTCCGTGGGACTGAAACCGCCCCCGAGCTTGCCCTCACCGGCACTGAACATCAAGTAGTCGCCCGAGGGCTCGAATGTCCACCGGAAGACAGAACCATAGAAGGCCCGGGCTTTCTGCAGATCGGGCGCGGGAATCTCCACGTGGCAGATCGTCGCCGGTTGCTTCGCTCCGTCTGGCATTTCACGTTCCTTCCTCTGGATCCGGCATGCTTTCGGGGCTGTCGCGGCTCATGTCGTCGTCGGCTCTGATGACGCATTCTCCATCATGGTACCAAGGGCTACTTCTCGGGGAACAAGGCTGTCCCGAGCCGGCTGGGGTCGGTTCTGTTCTTGGCGGTTCCGCGCCATACAGCGCAGCCCGCCTGCTTGCCGGGCGCGTCGAGGTCGTTGCACGCCACGTCGAAGCCGATCGTCTTGCCCTTGAAGCTGTCGTACCCGCCCATATTCCAGCCGGACAGGGCGATCTCGACGGCGTAGCCTCCCTCGAACTTCTTGACGGCCTTCTGGATGTGCCGCTTCAGCCCGATGACGTAGATTCTGCCGGCCGCGTCGACGACGATCCGCCGATCGTCAGCATTGTATGCCGTCTCGCGGTCGTTGCGGTAGTCGAGGAACAGCTCGACGGAGTCGTTCTCACAAGGCTTCTCCGATTCCGCCCTCACGTCGTCGTCCATGACCCGGAAGGCCACGTAGAGGTTGTGCCCGTCCCACACCGCGTCGAATGCGGCTTGGTTGTCGAAGTCGCCTCCGGTGGCCTTCTCGATACTGTTGCCCGGCTTCCAGAACGCCTCGTCGAGCACGCCGTCGACCTTGACCTTCTCGCGAATTCTCCTGACGCGCAGGACTTCTGGCCCGGGAGGGGCGATGCGAAGTCGGAAGGCTCGTTCAGCCGTCTCCGGGGCATTGGCGTCGGAATCGACGACCTCGGCGATGAACGAACCGTCGAACTCTTGGGCGGGGGACCCGGTCAGCAGACCGTCGAGCCGCAGTTCCAGGCCCCGAGGCAGCTTCGAGCCGCGCTGGATCCGCCAGTACAGGGGCGCGTTGCCGCCGCATGCTCGAAGCGGGTGCGTGTAGAGCTTCCCGACCGTGCCCCTGGGAAGCGATGTCTGCGCGACCAACGGCGTGCTGTCCTCCTCCACCCGCGCGATCAGTTCTCTCATGTCCGTCGCCCGCGCTCACCCGCTCAAACCGCCACCGATTCGTGCCGGTGTCCACGCCAGGGAAGGTGAAGTGGAGCACACTCTCGATGTGCCCTCGCATGCTCGCGCCGCTCTTGCCCCGGTAGGCGAAGCCCAACTCGTCCAGCCCCAGGTTGCGCACACCGGTGCAGTACATCAACAAAGCGCCCGGGGTCGAGGTCATCTTGCTGAACTCCTCCCCGTAGAATCCCAGGTCGCAGAGGTACTTGTCAAAGTACCACTGGATGCTGCCGTGCGTAGCCCAAGTCTTGCGGATCAGTTCCTCGTCCCGCAGAGCGACGGCCATCAGGTTGGCGCTGAGCTTCCAGGGGAAGATGATGTTCGGTAGCCAGTTCGTGCGCGTGTATCTGCCGTTCTCGCCATCATAGCGGGCGTAATCGCGCTCGTTGTTGTAGACGCTCGTGTCGTACGTCCCGCCGGGCTTGATGGCGTAACGGATGTACTCGCGAAACTCTGTCTCGACTGCGGCCCGCTGCTGGTCGGACAACTCGTCGTAGAGGATGTCATACGCCAACACGTGGAACTCCATCGCCGCGTCGAGAGGGTGCGGCGAGGAGATCACTCGCAAGAGCTTCTCCTTCTGGGCGGCGCCGGCCTCCGCGTCGCCCATGACGGCGTAGCGGAACAGCTCCTGTGCGTCCGTGCAGCGCCCCCGCTGGGTGGTCATCTGCTCGTAGGCCTTCTCCGCCCAAGGCTCGACGGCCACCTTGCGCTGCATCTCGGCGAGGTCCTTCTTCGTCCACAGGACGAACGGATGCTCGGTCTTCGAGACGTCTGCCGCCGCCAGAACCACGATCAGAAGCCCGAGCATCGCCAAGGGAGTGTTCATTACGCGCATGATCGTGTCCTTTCGCCAGGATCGGCCGTGCGATCAGTCCGTGCTGGTGACATCCACCGACACCACCGCCCATAGCACAGCGGCCGGCCCCACGACGGCCTCGGGCAGGCAGATATGCATCTTCGCCGGGTCGCTGTTCCGATCACTTCGCCCGCAGATCGTAGCACAGGAGACGGCCGTCTTCGCTGCGTTCCAGGAGGTAGCCGGCCACCACGGGGTACTCCATGGTCACCTCGTAGGCGTTGGTGAACTCGTTCTTGTCCAGCGAGCCGGGGAGTCTTCGGATCTCGCCGCCGGAGGCCCGCCAGAGCTTCCACGGGTGCCGTCCGCCGTGCCGGGGCCCGTGATTGCAGTTCCAGCGGGTGATGATCTTGTCGCCGATCAGGTACCAGAGCCCGCCGATCTTGTCGGCCTCGCCGCCCTCGTTGACGTGCTCGGCGAGGATCTTCCCGTTATCCTGCCGGAGGGCAAGGAAACGGCCTGGGACGTCGCGACCGTGGCCGTCGGTGTACAGGTACGCCAAGCCGTCGCGCATCGTGTAGCGATACCGGGCTTCGGAGTCCATCCAGCAGGCGATGCCGTTAGGCAGCTCGAACGGCATCTTCCAGGCAAGCTCGGCCTTCTGCGGCGTGATGCGGACCGCGCCGAAGTAGCCCGGGACGCGCTCGCCGCTGCGGGCCTTGCCGGAGTTGAGGTTCACGTTCACCAGCACGTGCGTGGGCGACGGCGATAGCGTGAAGAAGCTGCCGCCCAGGCCGTCGACCTTCCACAGTTCCTTGCCGTCTTGCGGGTCCAGCAGGCGCATCTGCCCTGTCGTGTTGGCCGTCAGGACGTACTCCCGGTCGCCGTGGCGCCAGATGCTCGGCGTGGCGAGGTGCGAGCCGACGCCTTCGGCCTCCCAGCGCACCTTGCCGGTCCGCACGTCCAGCCCGCGGAGCGTGCCCCTGCTGAACGTCGCCGCGACCAGCGTGTCCCCG